>OIGM01000003.1_pt1 | contig 255227 bp, 244 predicted proteins | sample 1582261 | NCBI WGS metagenome assembly OIGM01 (sample SAMN02674607, study PRJEB24791) | human gut metagenome, SKBSTL069 | isolation source: stool | host: Homo sapiens | place: USA | reverse complement strand
ACTTTAGCCAAAGGCAAAGCGTCTCACACACTTTTACAGCGTCGCTTCGCTCCTCGAAAAGTGGTTCGCTTGCTTCCCGTGATCGGGGAAAGCTTACGATTGATATTCTTTTCTTTTGTAACAACTTCCATTCAATACCGCTTGAAAAACATATTCCACTTCTGTTGTTACCCTTTTGCTTCCATTCACATTTATTTCTATTCTTATGTGTTTACTCACGCTTGCCCCTTTCGTCGGCTAACACCGCCACCGTCCCCGTTTCCGTGGACGGCTCACAATTAGTATTCGTTCTTTTCGTGACACCTATTATTTAATTTCATTTGCAAAACACTTTTCACTTTTGCCGTCATTTTTTTATTTCTTGCCATCGGCCGGACGGGTTGGCAAATTTCTTTCGGACGGGTATACTCAATGCATATGGAAAGGGGCGGCTTGATGCGGCGTTTATTTTTGATTCTTTTTTTATGGCTTGCGGTTTTGACGGCGGCGGCCGATGGCGGGGAGGAACGCTTTTTTCTTTTGTCTTGGCCGGAAAATCGGGAGGCGGTCTGGTATGATTTACAGATATTTCCTCAGGAGGAATTTTTCGGTCGGAAAGAAATGAAGCCGCCTGTATATAGAAATTCTCATGTGTTCAGGAACGGGATTATTTTGCCGGTTTCTCTTTTTTCGTCTTATAAGGGGCGGGGGGATTTGTATTTCCGTGTCCGCGGCATCGGTCTTGATGGGGCTGTGCTTTCCGATTTTTCTTTGCCTTGTTCTTTGAAGGAATCTGTCCGTTTTTTGCCTGCTCTTTCTCCTGTGGCGAGGGTGCATTATCACGGGGGAAATGGTACGGTACTGCTCTACCCGGCTTATTCTTTTGTTCCCGTTCCGGGGGCGGCGGCTTATGAAGTCGAGGTGGCAGAGGAAAAGGCGGGAGAGAAGGGGCCTGTGTTTGATAATCCCGTTTACAGAGAGGTGGTGACGTTGCCTGATTTGTTTGATCCCGTTCCGCGGGTCGGAACGTTTTTCTGGCGTGTCCGCGGATTGGACGGGGCGGGTGAACCGTTCGGAGCGTGGAGCGAGGCTGAAAAAATAGTGAATGATCCGTCGGAGGAGCGGGTTGTGGGGATTCTGGGGGACAGTATCAGTCACGGCGGCGGCCGCATGTCTTACAGTCCTGCCGATTGGTCGTATAATTACGGAGCGTATCTTGATTTTCCGGTTATGAATTTTTCCCGCAGCGGTGATGAAACTTTCATGATGGCGGAGCGGTTTGCAAGGGATGTGCTTCCTTTTCGTGTGCGGTATCTGCTCATTATGGGCGGAACGAATAATTTGCGTCTCGGGAAATCAGCGGAGTCGGTTATCGAAGATTTACAGATGATTCAGACGATGTGCAGGGAAGCGGGGATTATTCCCATATTTCTTACGCTTTTGCCGGTTAATCCGGTGGAGATAGAGCGGTATTATCATCAGAAAACGGCGGAGAATTGGAAATCGGAGTTCCAAAAGGTGAATGATTGGATTCGCGGACAGGTGCATATCGATACGGCAGGTCCTTTTGAAAGTTATGAAATGATGCCCGCGTCTTTTGCCGCTGACGGACTGCATCCCGATGCGGCGGCGAAAGAAATGATGGCGGCGATCATCAATCGGGAAATGAAAAAAATCATGGCGGCGAAAACGGAGGAAAAGGAATCGGATTCTCCGGGAGCAATCAAAGATGGGCATAGGGCATGAAAAAAGCGTTCTTTCCGGGAACGCCTTTTTGATTTCTTTTATCTTCTGATTTTCAGTTCCGTCCAGGCTCTGTCGTACAGAGGGAGAGTCTCGCCGAGGTCTTCAATCCATTCTCCGAGGGAAATGTATTCTTTAGCGGCTCTCAGCATGGGATCACTCTTGTATTCTTCCGAGTGGTAGGGCGCTGATTTCGTATTCGGATCGTTATAGCCGATGTATTCGTAATTTTTGGCGCTCACTTCAGGGTCATAGAGGTAGTTGATAAATGCTTCCGCCAGTTCTTTGTTTTTGGCTCCTTTGGGGATAGCGAAAGTATCCGCCCAGATGACGGCGCCTTCTTTGGGAATGACGAAAGCGATGTCGGGATTTTCCAAGTAGGAGAAAGAAGCGTCGCCGGACCACATGGTGCCGATCCAGGCTTCTTCGGCGATGAATTTCTGTTTGATGGTGTCCGTATCGTAAGCAAGAATCAGCGGGGAAAGACGGTAGAGATCGTCCATAGCTTTTCCTATTTCATCGGGATTTTTTGCGTTGACGGAATATCCCCGTTTTTTGAGGGCCATACCGATGACTTCCCGGCTGTCATTTAAAAGAATCAGCCGGTCTTTATAATTGTCATTCCATAAATCGGACCAGGAGGAGGGCGCAGTTTTGATGTATTTGGTGTTGTAGGCGATGCCCGTGACGCCCCATGTATAGATAACCGAATGGCGGCCGCCCGGATCATATGGCGGGTTTTGGAGTTCGGGGAGAATATAGGCGGTGTTCGGCAGTTTTGATTTATCCAATTCTTCCAGCAGATCCAATTTCAAAAGAGTGGACACCATATAGTCCGAGGGCTGGATAAGGTCGTACTGCGAACCGCCGGCGTGAATTTTGGCGAGAAGTTCTTCATTGCTTCCGAACACGTCATAATTGATTTTGCACCGGTATTTCTCTTCAAAGTCCGCCAGTACTTCGGGAGAGAAATTATCCGCCCAGCTGAAAAGGTTCAGTACTTGCCCGTCTTGTTTATCTGTCTTTGTTTCTTCACTACAGCCCGAAAAGGCTAAAAAACAAAGAGAGAGTGCCAGAGAAATCAGTTTTTTCATGGACAGTCCTTTCTTTCTACAGAAGTTGTTCTTCCTGCCGCTTTTCACGGCGGTCAAGCTGTTTCACATGAAGGAAATCGGCGAAGAGAACGAGAAGAATTTCTACAAGAATCATCAGAGTGGAGAGGGCATTGATTTCCGGAGAAATGCCTCGCTTCACCATGGCGTAAATATAAAGGGGAAGGGTCGTCGAATTGGGACCGGCGACGAAAAAGCTGATGACAAAGTCGTCAATGGAAAGGGTGAAAGCGATGAGAGCGCCGGCGACGACACCGGGCATGATGAGGGGAAGTGTCACATAACGGAAACTTTGCCAGGGTTTCGCATACAGATCGCTCGCCGCTTCTTCATATTCCGTTTTCATGCCGTCCAAACGGGCACCGACGGTGATAACGACAAAGGAAAGACAGAACGTGATGTGAGCGAGTATGACGGTCGGCTTGCCCAAAGGCAGACCGACTTGTGAAAATAAAACGAGAAGAGAAAGTCCCATGACAATTTCAGGAATGAGAATGGGAAGATAAATGAAGCCGTTCAGCAGATTTTCAAAACGGTATTTGTATTTGTGAAGAGCGATGGCCGCCGTCGTGCCGAGAATGGTGGAAATGACGGTGGAAACGGCGCCGATGAAAAGCGTATTGATCAAAGCTTCCAACACGTGGCGGTTTTGAAAAAGAGCGGTGTACCAATTGAAAGTAAATCCCGTCCAAACCGCATTGAGGCGGGAGTCATTGAAAGAGTAGAGAGCCAGAATGAGGAGAGGCAGATAGAGAAAAGCGAGAACCGCCAGTGAATAAGCGAGGAGAACATGACTACGCCAAGTTTTTTGCATGGCCGTTTCCTCCTTTCCGTACATGGATGGCTTTGTAGTAGAGGAAAATCAGGACAAGGGAAAGAAGAGAAAGAAGAATGGACAGCGCCGAACCGAAAGGCCAGTCCCGGGCGGAGAGGAATTGATTCTGTATGACGTTGCCCACCAAAAAGGCTTTGGATCCTCCCATGACATCGGGAATGACAAACATGCCGAGAGAAGAAATAAAAACGAGAATCGTTCCGGCGGCGATCCCCGGCATCGTAAGGGGCAGTGTGATTTTTCGGAATGCTTTGAAAGGAGAAGCGCCGAGATCCGCCGCCGCTTCCAAAAGCCGGTGGTCAAGCTGTTCGACAGATACATAAACGGGAAGAATCATAAACGGAAGAAGTGCATAAACCATGCCGACCATGACAGCCCCTTCATTATAAAGAAACTGGATGGGCAAATCGACGATACCGAGCTTTAAAAGAAGGGTATTGATAACGCCCTGTGTGCGGAGAATGATAACCCATGCATAAGAACGGATAATGAAATTGATCCAAAAAGGAATCATGCATAAAATCAGGCCTTTCTGCCGGATCCGCTCAGGCAGTTTCGCAATGTAATAAGCGAGAGGATATCCCATGAAAATCGTACAGACCGTAGTCACCACTGCCACAAAAAGAGTCTGCACAAAAATGGAAACATAAAGAGCGTCAAAAAAGCGGGCGTAATTTTCACAAGTCCATTGGAAAAGAATCTGCCCGTAGGCGGTGCGGCCGGCAAAAGAAACGGTAACCACAATCAGCATGGGAATGATGAAGAAAAGAACCAGCCAGATCACGAAGGGCGTGACAAGCCACTTGCCGTTTTTATTCATTTGCTACCGTGACCCCGTCTTTCTCATACCACCATATGCCCACACGTTCACCGATTTCCCAACGCTTGACATCATCAAAATACTGGTAAGCGATAACTTCCTGACCGGAATCGTCAAGAATGATAAAAACCTTATCAATGGTGCCGTAAAAAATGACATCGTCAATCCTGCCGAAAAGACGGGGCGCCGGGTGATCGGCGGACACATCATGCTCGCCGCAAAGATTCAGCTTTTCCGGACGGAGAGCGAGCGTCGTATTTCCAAAACGGAAAAAATTACTCTCCCCGATAAATTCGGCAACAAAAGTCGTTTTCGGGTGATGATACATCGTATCGGGATCATCATCCTGCTGAATGACACCCTCTTTCATCACAACAATGCGGTCGCTCATAGTGAGAGCCTCTTCCTGATCGTGAGTGACGAAAATAAAAGTAAGACCCAACTCCTCCTGCAAATCTTTCAATTCGATTTGCAGCGTCTTTCTGAGCTGGTAATCAAGAGCCCCCAAAGGCTCGTCCAAAAGAAGCATTTTCGGATTATTGACAAGCGCACGGGCGATAGCGACACGCTGCTGCTGGCCGCCCGACATCTGACCGGGATAACGTGTTCTGAGCTTCTCGAGCTGAATCAGCTTCAGCACCTTTCCGATACGCTCCTCCGCTTCCTCTCTGGCAACGCCTTTCATTTTCAATCCGAAACCGATATTTTCTTCCACCGTCATATGAGGAAACAGTGCATAATTCTGAAAAACCGTATTCACATTTCTTTTATAAGGCGGGAAAGCGGTGATATCCTGCCCGTCAAGAATGACCTTGCCCGATGTGGGACTCTCCAGACCTGCAATGATACGGAGCAAAGTCGTCTTGCCGCAGCCCGAAGGCCCGAGCAACGTCAAAAATTCACCGTCATGAACAGTGAGATTCAGAGGAGGAATAATGACATGACCGTCATAGCGTTTCGTAATACTCTCAAGCCGCACCAAATCTTTCATTTCTTCTACGCCACGACCTTTCTGCTGAAATGAAAAACAATATGAAAAAGGAAGCCAACCCAACCCGGTCATACGGCCGGTTATTTATTTTTACGCCGGATTCCATAAAACATGTCATGGAAACGGATAAAAATCCCCTTTCGGGATTACCCATTGAATCGGTTTCCTTTACCGTCTGTTTTAATTATACAAGTATTGATATAAAAATTAAATGCTTTAGAAAATATTTTTTGTAAAAAGAAAGAGAAGAAAATAAGAGCAGGAAATACAAAAGAAATACCAAGCGCAAAAACAGAACTAGTGTGAGCAGATACGGAAAAACGGTTTTTACAGAATGGCATTAAATACCTGCCTGTCATTCTTGAACGGTCGTAAAAAGCGGTCGGGAGTAGCGTTATAAAAAAGTATGGGGAGAGTGAAGAATCCAGGCAAGAGGTTGGAGATATTAAATGTGTTTTCCTGTGTACGCAAGCATGCCTCTATCGCCTTGCAAGGCTCGGCACTTCCCTCCGCGTGCGAGGGAAGCAAACGACTAAAGAAAAAAGAAATTATATTTTTTAATATTTAAATACGCTTTTGACGATATCCTATGCCGGATTCTTCGCTAAGAGTCATATGATATTCTTTTCTTTTATTAACATTTCGGTTCTGCCCGTCGCTCAAGAATGACGGCAGTTGTGTTTTTGTTTTGTCATGACGTTCTGATGCGAATTGAGTACATAAAAGAAAGAATAGAGAGTGTAAGCTGTCCCCGCTTGTCGGGAAGCAAGCGAACCACTTTTCGAGGAGCGGAGCGACGCTGTAAAAGTGAGTGAGACGCTTTGCCTTTGGCTAAAGTGTCAGCGGAGCTGACGAAAGGGGCAAGTGTGAGCAGAGCAGTAAAAAGATTTTATACAGAATGGTATTACCTGTTCGCCTGTCATTCTTGAACGAAGTGAAGAATCTGGCAAAGGATACAGGTATTACATATTCTAACTTGTGTACGCCAACTTGCCCCTATCGCCTCGCAAAGCTCGGAACTTCCCTCCGTGTTCGGGGAAGCTGGCACTAAGGGAAAAAGAAGTATGGTTTTATAAAAGTATTAATTATTAAATGACTACAAAAAGAAAAGTTCATAAACCGTAAGCTGTTCCCACCGGCTTGATAATGAAAGAAAGAATGCAAACCGTAAGCTGTCCCCGGACACGGGGAAAGTGTCAACCGCAGGTTGACGAAAGGGGCAAGTGTGAGCAGATATGAAAAAAATTTTTACAGAACCGTATTAATACTTGCCTGTCATTCTTGAACGAAGTGAAGAATCTGGCAAAGGATACTGGTAAATACACTTTTTGCGACTATCCTATGCCGGATTCTTCGCTAACACGCATTACTCTACTGTTCGGTTCTATTCATTTGCATACTTCCACCGCTCAAGAATGACGGCAGGAGTGCTTTTTGTTTTTCTATGATGCTCTGACCTGTATACGCAAACATGCCCCTATCGCCTCGCAAGGCTCGGCACTTCTCTCCGAGAGCGGGGGAAGCAGACATCAAGGAAAAAAGAATTATAGTTTTTAATTCTTGATAAATACGTTTCTCTGTTATCCCTTGCCGGATTTTTCGCTGTACGGTACAAATTGTTTTTTCTGCTGTCATTTCGGTTTTGTTTATTATTCAAAAATGATATAGATTTTTTGTTTGCAGATGATATTGAAAGTTTTGTCTTGTATCCCTTGTGAATTTTTACTGCGCTGCCGGTGATTTTCATGCGGACAGTTTTTTAGAAATGTTCAGCAAAAGGGAAATGGATTTGACAAAAGGCGGGGTAAAAAATATAATGGAAAAGCAATATGATATTGATAATTATTTACGGTTTGGAGATGAGAATATGCTGCCTTTGATGGTGGTTCATGAGGGGGAGAAAGTAAGGATACAGGGAATCTCCGGCAAAGACGATATCCGCCAGCATTTGGCGGAATTGGGATTTGTTGTCGGTGCGGAATTGCTGATTATCAGTAAAGTGGCGGGGAATTTCATTATACAGGTCAAAGGAAGTCGTGTAGCCATAGACAGCTCCATGGCTTCTCGTATTTTTATTTGAAAAGAAAATTTCCTTGTAAAGACAGGGGATCGCTGAAGGAGGAGAGCGTATGAAAACATTGCAGGAAATTCCTGTGGGAGGAACGGCCAAAATTATCAAAGTCGGCGGACAGGGGCCGCTCAGACGGCGGATCATGGATATGGGAATGACGAAGGGTGTCAGTGTCTATGTAAGAAAAGTGGCACCTTTGGGAGATCCGGTGGAAGTGACCGTGAGAGGGTATGAGTTGTCAATCCGGAAAGATGAAGCTGCCGTGATTGAAGTGGAAGAGCAGTGAAAGGGGTTGGACAGTTTTGATACGTATAGCATTGGCAGGAAATCCGAATTGCGGAAAAACCACCTTGTTTAATGAGCTTACGGGAAGTTCCCAGTATGTGGGAAATTGGCCGGGCGTGACGGTGGATAAGAAAGATGGAAAATGGAAAGGAAATAAAGAGGTCATTATCCAGGATTTGCCCGGTATTTATTCTTTGTCACCGTATTCCTTGGAAGAGAAGGTGGCGCGGAATTATCTCGTCAACGAGAAGCCGGACGCCATTTTAAATATCATTGACGGCACCAATCCGGAACGCAACCTATATTTAACGACTCAGCTGATAGAAGTGGGAATCCCCGTTGTGGTAGCTGTGAATATGATGGATATTCTCAGGAAAACAGGACAAACGATCGACATTGAAAAGCTGGGAGAAAAATTGGGCTGCGAAGTGGTGGAAATCTCCGCTCTTTTGGGTGAGGGCTGTCAGGAAGCGGCGGCGAAAGCGGTGGAAGCGGCGAAAAATCGCCGGGGTATCCATATTCCTGCCGTGTTTACGGGCAGCGTAGAGCATGCCGTCGCCCATATAGAGGAAGCGATTTCTCATCTCGTGGAGCCGCAGTTCCAGCGGTGGTATGCGATCAAATTATTTGAGCGGGACCGGGAAGCTACGGCGGGTCTTGATCTTGGTGAAGACGTGAAAAACCGGATAGAGGCGCATATCAAAGAAGCGGAGAAAGAAATGGATGATGATGCGGAGTCGGTTATTATCAATCAGAGATACGCTTATATTTCGCGGCTTATGGAAGAAAGGGGCATCCGCGGCGGGGAAATACAGGGGCATACATTGTCGGATAAGATTGACCGGATTGTGACGAACCGTATTTTGGCGCTTCCTATTTTCTTTGCCATTATCACACTTATGTATTATATTTCCGTCACCACGTTGGGCGGTTGGATGACGGACTGGACAAATGATGTCTTTTTTGGGGAAATCGTCAATGACGCCGCCACGGAATTTATGGAAAGCATAGAAGCGCCGGACTGGCTGTCGGGACTTGTGATTGACGGAATCATCGGCGGAGTCGGAACGGTTCTCGGTTTCGTCCCCCAGATTCTTCTGATTTTCTTCTTCATGTCCCTTTTGGAAGACTCCGGCTATATGGCGCGGGTTGCCTTCATTATGGACCGCATTTTCCGTAAATTCGGACTGTCGGGAAAATCTTTCATTCCTATAATTATCGGTATGGGTTGCAGCGTTCCTGCCATTATGGCGACACGGACGATAGAAAATATACGGGACCGGCGGATGACGATACTGCTCTGTTCGTTCATTCCCTGCTCCGCGAAGGCTGTCATTATTTCTATGGTGACTGCCACCTTCTTCCCCGACTCCGTACTTATGGCACCGTCCATGTACTTCCTCGGTATTGCCGTCATCGTATTCGGTGGTATTGCGTTAAAGAAAACGAATTTCTTTGCCGGTGATCCCGCACCGTTCATCATGGAACTTCCGGCATACCACATTCCTTCCATGAAGGGCGTGCTGCTCCACATGTGGGAACGGGCAAGAGCCTTCATTATCAAAGCGGGTACCATTATTTTCGTCATCTGCGTTATTATCTGGTTCTTTTCCAGCTTCGGTGCAGGTCTTGAAATGGTGGAAGATGTGGAAGATTCATTCCTTGCCGCTTTCGGACATATGGTTTCCTTTATCTTTGCTCCTCTCGGACTGGGTGACTGGAAAGGAGCGGTGGCCGTTATTTCTGCGGAAATGGCAAAAGAAGGCGCCATCGGTACACTTGCTGTTTTGAACGGCGTTGCTGAAGAAGCGGAAGATGCGGCTGTCATGGCGGGTATTGCCAGTATGTTCACACCGATAGCCGCTTTCTCTTACATGATTCTCAACCTGTTTGATCCGCCCTGCATCGTAGCGATATCCACCATTTGGCGTGAAATGGGAAGCAGAAAATGGGCCGTTTTTGCCATCACATTCCAGATTATTCTCGGATACTCCATGGCACTCGTTGCGTATAATTTAGGAAACTGGCTGATTTACGGAGCGCCTTTCGGGGCGGGACAGGGCGTGGCGATAGCGCTGTGTCTGATGGCCGCCTATTTCATTCTCCGTCCGGCTCCGAAAGAAAAAGAGATAGAACTTCCGGGACATATGGAAACGGAAAGATAAAAAAACGGGTGCAATAAGAAAGGAAATTTAATGAATACCATATCTTATCTGGTCGCTGTCGTAGTGGGAGTTCTGTTTGTACTGGCGCTCCGGTATGCTTGGAAGATGATGCTTGGAAGCGCCGGCTGCGGCTGTCACGGCGGTGATTCCTGTTCATCCTGCCGGCAGGGAGCGTGTCACTGCTCCGGCTGCCAAGGGCATGACTGCGGAAGCGGCAAGAAATAAAAAATAAAATACGATACCGATACAAAACGAAAAGGCTCCTTTTCTCTGTCAAAGAGAGAGGAGCCTTTTCGTTGTCTGCATATAAAACCTATTTGTTTCTGCAATGGGCCGATTCCTGTTCCATTTCCCAAGTCCAGGAACGGGTAGGAATCATTTCCCCGTTTTCGTCCAACGCATAACGGGTGGAACTCGGGAGTTTCGTCATCAAGGGGCTTGTGAATCCCCGGCCGATAACGTCCGTCGTATTCATAATGAAAAGAAAGGCATGGGGATCGATAAGCTCTATGTAACGACGGAGTTTTGTGATTTCCCGTAAATTGACGATGGCAAAAACAATTTTTTTATCCTGCCCGCTGAATGCGCCTTGTCCGTATAAAAGAGTCGCTCCGTGGTGGATATTTCTGAGAATCGTATCCGCCACTTCCAGCGGTTTATCCGATACGATAAACGCCGCTTTTCTCTGGGCAAAACCGATGACGATACGGGAAGAAACGGTGGCATTGATGTACATGCAGATTAAAGTGCAAATAGCGGGTTCAAGGGTGAAAATCCAGGCGCTGGACATGATGATAATGAAATTGAGGGCGAAAACGACATAGCCGATTTCCAAATTCCAGCACTTTTTGATGATGGCGCCGATCACGTCAAGACCGCCCGTGCTGGAATTGTAGCGGTACAAAATTCCCATGGCGACGCCGATAATGACACCGGCGGATAAAGCGGACGTGAGCGGATCCTTGACCACTGTCCATTCCGACATGAAAGCGGTGAGATCGATGAAAACGGAGAGAATAAACGTGCCGAAAATGCTGATGACCGTATAAAACCGTCCCATATATTTCAAAGCGAGAAATAAAATAGGAAGATTCATAACGATATTGGTGATACCGATAGGAAGATCGAGCAGGTAATGCAAAATCATCGCTATGCCGGTCAGACCGCCGGCGAGAAAATGGTGAGGCACGAGAAATAAATTGAGCCCCACCGCATAAATGAAAGATCCGGCAACGGTGATTGCCAGAGTAAAAAGAAAACGCCGCAGAAAGAGAGGATCTTTGCAGCGGTTGATGATATAGTCCAACGAAATGGCCTCCTTGTCCATGATGACGGTTCCGTAAACCGATTTGATTTCTTTTGCCCATTATAGCAGGTATGGGAGCGGAAAGACAGGGAGATTTTTCCGGTGAAAATAAAAGACTCCGCCGTTCAAAGCGGAGTCTTTTATTATTTCGTGAAATCGTGATTGTAAATATCCCAGTTTTTCATCTGTTTCAGATGATGAATGCTTCTGTCGATATCGCTCAGCAGCTGCTCTTTATCGCGGGGAAGAGTGGCTGCAAGTCGGATATAATTGGAAACGTGATTGCTCCGGAAAATCATATGCTCGCTTTCCGGCAAATCCACATGCTCCATGATGAGCTTCAGTTCTTCCATCAGTTGGGCCGGTGTGAGCGGGTGGAACTCGCCCCGTTCAAACTGCTCTTTCAATTCACTGCCCCGGTAGAGCATGAGCGAGAGCGCAGACAGCATGGTCGGCTTGATTTCATTGATGGCATGGGCGGTCGCCAGAGCATGGCGGGTGCTTCCCTCTTTTCCCGCAATGCCGAGAATGATCATGATAGAAAGCTGCATACCTGCAGAAATGACACGCTGACCCACTTCGATGGACTGTTTGTCATTGACCCCTTTCCGTATATCTTTGAGTGTCCGGGCATCTCCGCTTTCCATACCGTAATATAAAAGCGTCAAGCCTGCTTTACGAAGCTCCGTCAATTCTTCCACGGATTTTCCGAGAATATCTCTCGGGGCGGAGTAAGACGACACACGCTCCAGATGGGGGAAATATTTCTTCAAAACGGATAAAATCTTGAGCAGTCGTTCCGTGGGAAGAACGAGAGCATCGCCGTCAGCAAGAAATACACGGCGCACACTCTCGGCATCCGTGGAATACGCCATGGCAATCTGCCGCATGATTTGCTCATCTGAAAGCTTTTCAAATTTCACGCCTCTGTACATATTGCAATAGGTGCAGCTGTTGTGCGCGCACCCGCGGGTGACACGGAGAATAAAACTTTCCGCTTCACTGGGGGGACGGAAAACGGGTGTGTCATAATCATCAAAAAACATACCGTACATACAAATTCCTTCTTTCCTTATTTTTTACATCGAAAATATTCGTTCAACTAAAGTATACTGTAAACGGTACAAAATGACAACTAAAATATTCGATATAAAAGGAACCGGTTCGGAGAGACGGAATGATATAATAAAAGAAATAGCAATTTGAGGATAAAAATGATTATAGAAAAAGCATTTGCGAAAATCAATTTGACCCTTTCTATTGGGAAAAAGCGGAAAGACGGCTATCATGATATAGACAGCGTCATGCACAGTATTTCCCTGCATGACAAAATCACGTTGGAGAAAAGCGGCGAAATTTCCCTTGCCGTTACAAAAGGGCGTGCGCCTTTCGGAAAAGAAAACCTTATGTGGAAAGCGGCGGAATTGTTTTTCCGGGAAACGGGAATTTCCGGCGGCGTCCGCATGAAGCTGGAAAAATATATTCCCGCCGAGGCGGGACTGGGCGGCGGTTCGTCCGATGCGGCCGCGGCGCTCCGAGGATTGGATAAATTGCTGAAAACGAATCTCCCGGCGGAACAACTTTTGGATATGGGAAAACAAATTGGCGCGGACGTTCCGTTTTGCATGGTTGGTGGTTGCTGCCGCTGTCAGGGTATCGGAGAAAAACTGACCCCATTATCCGGCGCGGACAGATTATTTCTTGTCATTGTCCGGCCCGATGTGCCGATAGAAACGAAAAGAGCCTATGAAATTTTGGACAAACTTGGCGAAAAAACGGAAAATACGACGGAAGCCTGCCGCCGTGCCTTAGAAGAAAGAAATCCGGAGAAACTGGCGGCGGCGCTTTCCAATGATTTTGAAAAAGAACTGTTTCCTGTATATCCCGCATTGGAAGAAACATCACGCTATTTGAAATCCTTTCACTGCCCTGTGCTCATGACCGGGTCGGGGTCCGCGTTTTTCCTTATAGGGCAGAGTGAAGAGGAACAGATACGCATAGCGGAAAAAATAAAAAAGGATCGTCCCCTTTGGTTTACCGCCGCTGCGGAAACGAGAGCAGATAGAAATCTTTCTTGAAAATCATGAAAATTTGGAATCACCCCAAAGAAAAAAGCCTGCACACCGGAATGTGAAGGCTTTTTGTGTTTCAAAATTTTATTTAATATAAGCGGTCGCTTTCAGCAAAAGAATATTGTCCATCTTCTTTCCGCCCATATCTTTGGCGTTGAATCCGTAATCGGCTTCAAGAATCAGACCTTTCATCGGAACATACTGCGCCTTGGCGAGGAAGAATTTCGCACCGCCGAATTTATTGTTGTTATTCGACTCGTCGCCGTCCGTCAAAGCGTCCATCTTATCAGCAAAGTAAGCGGGCATTTTTCCCAGACCGTGCCAATTTTTGTATACATGTCCCATATACTGGTCGGCGATGTCATTTCCGGACCCGCCGAAATACGTGCCTGCCTGGCTGTATACATAATCAATGCCGAAGGAATAGGATTTTTCTTTCAAAACATTTGCCTTGCCGAAAGAAATACCGTAATTGAACGCATAAGGACGTTCATTGTTTAAAGGCAGCTTGCGGAGATTTTTTACAAATTCACCATGGACATTCCACTTAGGGGTGATATCGTAAGAACCTGCAAAGCCATACGCTTTCGTGATATGACCGACCGGTCCCAATGCTTTCATGCCGTACATATGGATTTCCCATTTTTCGGGCACCTTGTAAATATAAGAAGCGTAGACCGCCGGCACATCTTCATCATCGCCCCAATCCATCACCACATCTTTGCCCATCGGGTACAGAATATCGGTGGCAGGATTGTAATACATCGTTCCCCCGGAAACCAGTTTCCCCAAATCCATCGTGCCTAATTTAGCGCCGACCGCTTTTCCCAGTTCCGGATTTTTCTGGGAAATCAGTCCGACAATGGTTTTTAAATTGTCCTGCAACTCGGGAATATTTTTGCTGCCGTTGATCATTCCTTTCGCCTGATTCAATAAACCGCCCAAGGCAGGATTTTTAGCCACCGCATCGGCAACCACTTTATTCGTGGAAAGTTCATTCATCAGACGGCTTTTGGCAATAGGCATGACTTTCACGCCGTGCATCATCGGACCCGTGTAATCGTAATTGATATTCGTAGCCCGGCCGTAAGCGAGCGTCAAATGCCCGCCCTTCGTATAATCACCGAATTGGAGAAAAGCACCTTTAAATTCACCCTCATACGTATATCCCGTGACCCCCATTTTGACAGGGAACTGGCCGATACCGATCAGATTTCTTGTCGGGCCGAAAGGAAGATTTTCCGTATCCTGCTTTTTGCCGAACTGATGAACCGCAAGCAGTCTGTTCAGATGGATACCGCCGTCTTCGTGACCGCTCCGCACATCGGAAGAACCGTCCTTATGGTAATTATACTGATTCACATCATATAAACCGGTGCCGTTCATGGAAATATGCGTCTGGAGCTGGCCGTACAAATAATTTCTGTCGTTCACACGGGTGATTGTATTCAAACGAACCCTTAAGCCCAGTTCAAAATGCTTTTCTTTTGTATCCTTGAAAACATTATCATACCTGTTGACGCCCTGCGTGCGAAGCTCCGTAAGCAATGACGTCCGCCCCGTCTTTTTTTCCAGCTCGGAAATGCGGACACCCAGATTGGCAAGCTCATCTTTATATTCTTTGGATAGTTGTTTGATTACGGCTTGCTGCTCAGGAGATAAACGATCACTTTTGGCCATCAATTTGGCGATCACCTGAGCCAGTTCATAACGGGTGAGATGCTTGTTCCCGCGGAATGTTCCGTCCGGATAGCCGTCCACGATGTTTTCATCAGACAACGTGCTGACCGCCCGATACGCCCAGGAATCACTGTCCACATCGGAAAAAGGGTTTGCCGCCGAAACGGAGAAAGCCGCTCCTGCAAAAAAAGAAATAACGGCCGCTTTCAATACAAAACGATTCATCTTCAAAAATCTCCTTGTTTGCCGACTGTCAACTGAAAATAAAATGACAGTTCAAAATAAAACATAAAACGATAAATGATTGAAAAATAAATTTTAAAACTGTGCCATTATACCGTATGCCGTTTCCCTTTGTCAATAGACGAAAGGACAATAAAATAAGCGGAAAATAAAGAGATGTTCGTGATTGATGAAATAAAAAAGAGGCAACCGCCTCATGAAAATAAAAACAAATAAATGTATGAAATTATTTATTTTTCACCAATTCTGTTTGAAAAAGATGAATCCCTTTGAGTACCGCAAAAGCAATGACACAGCCGGCGCCGCAAGAAACGGCAAAAAGAGACACATAGAAAAAAGCGCCTTTTGCCGAACCCATAAAAAGAGAAGCCACAGGATAAGACACAAGCCCGCCGAGAAGAGAAGTGCCCACAAATTCTCCCAGCACCGCCGCCCAAAGCTTACGAGTGTGTTTGTATAAATATCCCGAAAGAAAAGCACCGATCATAGAACCGGGAAATGCCAGGAGTGAACCGGAGCCGATGATATTCCGTATCAGCGAAGTCGTAAAAGCGGCGGATACGCCGTACCGTGTGCCGCAAAGAACGGCAAGAAAAATATTAATCATATGCTGGAGCGGAAAAGCACGGCTGACCCCCAAAGGAAAAGAAAATACAGGAGAAAGCAAAACCCCCGCCGCCGCCAAAAGCGCCGCAAAAATCCATTTCTGCAAATCCGTCCGATGTATATCTTGAAACATAAAAAAACCTCCTTATTCTCTCCTATGATAGCACAATGGCAAAAAAGAAATAAAACAAAACGAAGAGTCCAAGCAAAGCGTGCAGAGGTGAATTGCGTTTGGCAGACAGAATGAAAGACTTGGTCGATATATGAGAGAAAAGTATACGAAATGTAAGCTGTCCCCGCTTGTCAGGAAGCAAGCAAACCACTTTTCGAGGAGCGAAGCGACGCAGTAAAAGTGAGTGAGACACTTTGCCTTTAGCTAAGGTGACGGCGAAAGGGTAAGTTGGAGTAAAAACAAAAATATAGAAATGGCTCATATAAAAAGCTGTCCCCGCTTGTCGGGAAGCAAGCGAACCACTTTTCGAGGAGCAAAGCGACGCTGTAAAAGTGAGTGAGACGCTTTGCCTTGGCTAAAGTGTCAGCGTTAGCCGACGAAAGGGGCGAGTGTGAGAAGAAACGTAAGAATGGTTTTTACAGAATGGTATTAAATACCTGCCTGTCATTCTTGAACGAAGTGAAGAATCTGGCAAAGGGTACAAGATTTAATTTCTAACCTGTGTACGCCAACTTGCCCCTATCGCCTCGCAAGCTCGGCACTTCCCACCGTATTCGGGGGAAGCTTACAATAAGGAAAAAGAAATTATAGTTTTTTATAAACGGTATTCATTAATTTCCTGTCATAACAAATTGTTAACGCTGCGCATTTGTAATTCATTGACAAAATGACGGAGCTTTCTTAAAATATAGATTGATTGCAGGTTTGACCGTATCATACGGTTTTGATATGATGAATTATCACTGATATTTCTATGGAATCGAGGACGGAATGGAAAGTAACGGGAGTGATAAGGAAATCCTTTTTGATATACGGGATTTGTCTCATACGTTTGAAACGGAAGAGGGAAAGTCTTTTGCGGCTTTAAAACATATTACGGCTCAAATCAGAAGAGGAGAATTTACGGCGATTATCGGGACAAACGGGAGCGGTAAGTCGACTTTGGCACGTCATTTGAATGCGCTTTTGCTTCCTACGGATGGTGAATTGCTGGTAGACGGCATGAAGACATCTGATGAGCGTGCAGTGTGGAAAATCAGGCAAAAGGTGGGCATGGTATTTCAAAATCCTGACAACCAGCTTGTGGCGGCTGTTGTCGAAGAGGACGTGGCATTCGGTCCAGAAAATCTGGGAGTGCCTTCTGAGGAAATCAAGAAACGTGTGGAACTGGCACTCGAGAAAGTGGGCATGACGGCTTATAAAAAGCAAGCACCGTCTATGCTTTCGGGAGGGCAAAAGCAAAGAGTGGCGATTGCCGGTGTGCTTGCCATGCAGCCCGATTGCATTGTCCTTGATGAGCCGACAGCGATGCTTGATCCGAAGGGGAGAGCCGAGGTCATGGCGACGATTCACGAATTGAATGAAAAAGAGGGGATTACGATTGTTTTGATTACCCACTTTATGGAAGAAGCGGTGACGGCGGATCGTGTTCTGGTGATTGACCGGGGCGTTTTGCAAATGGACGGTACGGCGCGGGAGGTTTTTTCCCGGGCGGACGAACTGACGGATATCGGATTGGACGTTCCCGTAGCCGCCGATTTATCCCGTCGTCTTCGTAAGGCGGGACTGGCTGTTTCTGAAATATGTATGACCGATGAAGAGTTGGGAGAGGCATTATGTCCATTTGTGTCGAAAATGTAAGTTATATATACGGAAAAGGGACACCTTTTGAAAAGGCGGCGCTTTCAAATGTGAGTCTGACCATTGAAAAGGGCGAGTTTATCGGAATCATCGGACACACGGGAAGCGGAAAGTCAACGCTGATCCAGCACCTGAACGGTCTGCTTCATCCCACGCAGGGGCGTGTGACGGTAGATGGTGTCGATTTATCGGGAAAGACAAAAGAAACTTTGGCAAAACGGCATTCCGTCGGTATGGTTTTCCAATATCCGGAGCATCAGCTTTTTGAGGAAACGGTCGCTAAAGATATTGCTTTCGGTCCGCAAAATCAGGGGTGTGATGAAGAAGAAATTAAAAAACGTGTGAAAAGTGCCATGAAATTTGTGGGTCTTGATTACGAAGTTTTTGCGGAACGGTCGCCTTTCCGTTTGTCCGGCGGACAGCAAAGACGGGTGGCGATTGCCGGTGTGATTGCCATGCATCCTGATTTTCTGATTTTAGATGAGCCGTCGGCAGGACTGGATCCGGTCGGGCGGCGTGAAATATTTGACCGCATACGCCATTGGTATAAGAAAGGGATGTTTTCCGTTATTCTTGTGTCGCATAATATGGACGATATTGCCCGTTTGGCGACCCGCTTGCTTGTCATGCATGAGGGGCGTGTCGTTCTTGATGGAAAACCGATGGATATGTTTCTCCATCACAGGAAAGAATTGCAGGAGTGCGGTGTCGATGCTCCGCCGCTGACACAGACGCTTTTGCATTTGAAAGAAAGGGGAATCCCTGTGCCTGAATATGCAAAAACCACGGAAGAGGCGGCAGAAAAAATGGCGGCGATGCAGGGAGGGAAACGATAATGCTTACAGATGTGACTCTTGGGCAATATTATCCGGGAGATTCTTTTCTTCATAGAATGGATCCGCGGGCGAAAATCCTATGCACCATGATATTTATCTGCGCTATATTTTTGGCAAACAATCCCTGGTCTTATATGATGGTGACAGCTTTTACAGCACTTTGTATTTTTATGTCAAGGGTGCCGTTTCATTTTATAGTGAAATCAGTCAAGCCGCTTTGGGTTATTCTGGTTTTTACTCTGGTGATTCATTTATTGACGACACCGGGAACGGAAGTTTTTAGGTGGGGCATTTTTAAACTGACGGAAGAGGGAATCAGAAACGGAATATTTATGACACTCCGACTGGTATTTCTGATCGCTTTCTCCTCGCTTTTGACGTATACGACAAGTCCGATCGTGCTTACAGACGGTATCGAAGCGCTTCTTATGCCGTTCCGCCGTTTCGGAGTGCCTGCCCACGAATTGGCGATGATGATGACCATTGCGCTCCGCTTCATTCCTACACTGTTGGAAGAAACCGATCGCATTATGAAAGCCCAGTCGTCCAGAGGGGCGAATTTCACGGCAGGAAATATCTGGCAAAAAGCGAAGTCCATGGTGCCGCTCCTGGTTCCGCTTTTCATTTCCGCATTCCGGAGAGCCGACGATCTGGCAACGGCGATGGAGGCCCGTTGTTACCGTGGCGGTGAAGGCAGAACAAAAATGCATAAGTTGGTGTATACAGGAAACGACAGAATCGCTTTCGCGGTCACACTGACTGTTTTAGCCATTCTGACAGGGCTGTACGTCTATTTCAAAGCATAAAAACGAAAGGATATTTCTTTTTAAGGAATATCTTTTTTTGTGCAGTCATTTCAATAAAATAGAATTGACTCACGCAATAAAGTCGTCCTTACTTGTTTGTCAAACAAAGAGAAAATGGAGAATGTGAGCTTTCCCTGCGTGTCGGGAAGCAAGCGAACCACGCGAAGTGACGCTGTAAAAGTGAGTGAGACGCTTTGCCTCTAGGCTAAGGTGGCGGCAGAGCCGTCGGAAGGGGCAAGTGTGAGCAGAAAGGTAAAAAAACAGAAATAAGTGTGAGTAAAAACAAAAATATCGAGATGACTCATATAAAAGCCTTCCCCGCTTGTCGGGGAAGGTGTCAACCGTCAGGTAGGTTGACGGAAGGGGCAAGTGTGAGTGGATACAAAAGAATATAATATAAGTATGAGCAGACACGAAAAAAGGTTTCTTACGGAACGATATTGAATACTTGCCTGTCATTCTTGAACGGAGTGAAAAAGCGGTCGGGAATATCGTTATGAAAAAGTACGGGAAAGAGTGAAGAATCCGGCAGAGGTTACAAGTATTGAATGCGTTTTCCTCTATCCGCTGCCGGATTCTTCGCTAAGAGCTATATTCTGTTTTTCCTTCGTCATCATTCCGATTTTGCCCGCCGCTCAAGAATGACGGCAGGGGGAATTGCGTTTTTATATGATGGTTTGACCTGTGTACGCCAGCATGTCCCTATCGCCTCGCAGGCTCGGCACTTCCCTCCGCGTTCGGGGGAGCTTACATTAAGGAAGAAAAAATTCATATTTTTATAGGAAGGTAAAGGAAAAAAGTAAATGACTCACGCAAAAAAGCTGTTCTTGCCGGGAACAGCTTTTTTGTACAGGCAGGGATTATTTCTTTATATATTCCACGGATAAAAAGGCTCATGAATGGTCTTTTCGATGGCTTCTTCGGTTACGGGATGAAAATAGACTTTCAGGAGAGAAAGGCCTTGCGGCGGTGCGGTGATGCCTAAGCGTCTTCTGTCTTTGGCGTCCAAAATGGCGGGAATATCGTCGGGGTTGATTTTACCTCTGCCTACATCGACGAGAGCGCCGGCGATATTTCTGACCATGTGATAAAGAAATCCTTCTCCTGTGACAAATAGATGAAAGAGATCGTCTTTTTTGATGAGACGGATATTTTGCAAGTGACGGACCGGATTTGAGGGAACGGAATTATTTCCTCTGAATGAGGTGAAGTCATGCCGGCCTTCCAGATGGAGGGCGGCTTTTTTCATTTTGTCCATGTCGAGAATCCGACCCGTGTTCCATGCATAGCGTTTGAGAAAAGGGGAAATGGTTCTGCTTTCCGTGAAAAGGTAGCCGTAGGTTTTTCCGTAGTTTCTTTTTCGTACTGAAAAATCAAGTGCGACTTCCCGGCTTCGTCTGACACGGATATCGCCGGGGAGAAGCTCATTTAAAGGGAAAAGGAATCTGTCGCCGGGAATGGAGGAATGGGTGAAAAATGTGCATTCCTGTCCGTAGGCGTGAACGCCGGCATCGGTGCGGGCGACAAAGTAAAGCGTGGATTTTTCTTGTGTGAGCCGGTAAATGGCAGTCTCCACGATTTCCTGGACGGTCAGATTGTTTTCCTGTCTTTGGAATCCGCCGTAACCGGTTCCTTCGTAGGAGAGGGTGATCCGGATGTTTCTCATGTTCAGGTTCTCCTTATTCACGGTTTCCGAGCATAAAGGTAAGAATAATGCGGTTCAAGCTGTTTGCGATGTCCTCTTCTTTGGCGGAAAGGGAATTGCGAAGCCAATAGTCCAGAACGACGCCGGCAAATCCGGAAATCATGAAAGATGTTTTTACGGCAAAATAGATTTCTTCATTTCGCTCCGGCAGATGCGGGTTGTTTTCAAACGTGTCTCTTTCTCTGCTGATCAGACGGTCGACGAAGTGACGGGTGGAAATGTGGTTAAAAAGAAGACGCAGATTTTTTTTGTGGTGATTGATGTATGTAAAAATCCGGCCGGTCATTTCAGGAATTTTATCCATAGCAGGAACGGGCAGGTATTCGTCCAGAATCTCTCCCAACGCTTCTATGTATTCGTTTTCCAAGGTATCAAGAAGATCGTAAATGTCTTTGTAGTGAAGATAGAATGTCCCGCGTCCGAGAAGCGCTTTTCTGGAAATTTCCGCAACGGTGATTTCAGAAATTTTTTTGTTTTGAAGCAATTCAAAAAAGGAGTCGCGGATGGCGAGTTCCGTTTTTTTAAATCTCAAATCCTGATTTTTGTTTTTCATATTAAACACTTTCTTTTTATTTGTCCGTTAAAATACATTTTTTGAAATTTTGCCGATAGCCATGATTCTACAAGTAGTATATAATACACTTGAATAATAATCAACAGATGTTCATTATTTTATCAAGAATAAAAAAGCGAACCGGAAAGAAATCAAAGGGGGATATGATGAAAAGTTACAGAAAAGGGGGAGCGGCACTTTGTTTGGGTATGCTCCTTGTTTTGACAGGCTGCGGCGGAAAAACTGCGGAAACACCTAAAGCGCCTTTGGTGAAAACGATGGTGGTGGGTGAATCTTTGGCGGAGGAAGTACAAACTTTTTCGGGAACAGTACACGGCCGCTATGAAACGCCTCTGGCTTTTCAAGTGGGCGGACGGATTACCCGCAGGCTCGTATCTTCCGGGGACAGAGTGGAAGCCGGTCAGGTTTTGATGACGGTGGATTCGAAAGATGCGTCCGAACAGGCTGCGGCGGCGCAAGGTGCATTGACGGCGGCTGATGCACAGTACCGGCTTGCCAAGTCTACAATGGCTCGTTATGAGAGTCTTCATAAAGCGGATGCGATTTCCGATTTGGCGATGGATCAGGCGAGAAACAGTTACGAGTTGGCGGAAGCGCAGTTATCACAGGCGCAGGCGTCGCTGGCAAGAGCGGAAAATAATTTAGGTTTCACATCTTTGACGGCGGAACGTGCCGGTGTTGTAGGAAGTACACTCTATGAAGTGGGTCAGGTGGTCGGTCCGGGAACACCGGTGGTTCTTATGGTGGACGATTCGGAAAAAGAAATTTATATTTCATTGACGGAAAAACAATATGGCAAATACTCCGTAGGAATCCCCTGCGAAGTGACATTCTGGGCGTTTCCGGGTTTGAAATTGACAGGGCATATCAGGGAGGTGGCGGCGGCACCGAATGCCTCTACCGGTACTTATGACGCAAAAATTGTTCTTGCCGATCCGCCGGAAGAGATTGTGGTCGGGATGACGGCACAGGTTTCTTTTGATAAAGAGGAAAAAGAAAAACGGATAAGGATACCGCTTACCGCTATGGCGCCGCAGTCTTCCGCCCCCGCTGTTTGGGTGGTGCGGGATCATAGAGTATATCTCCAAAATGTGGAAGCCGGTGCGTATGGAAATGATACGGTGGAAATCACGGGCGGTCTTAAGAAAGGGGATCGGATCGTGACAGGAGGTGCCGGTAAATTACATGAGGAAGATGAGGTACGTTTATGAAATGGAATATGGCGGAATGGGCGATTAAGCATAAGCAAATCGTTTATTTCTTCATCACAGCGATTCTCATCGGAGGGATCTGGTCCTATTTCCATTTAGGGCGGAGCGAGGATCCTGATTTCACTATCCGTCAGGCGGTGATTACGGCGGCATGGCCGGGTGCATCGGCTAAGCAGATTACCGAGCAGATTACCGATCCTTTGGAGAGAAAGCTGCAGGATACGAAAGGGCTGGATTACATCAAGTCATTTACTCATGACGGGAAAACGGTTATTTATGTCAATTTGAAAGATTCTCTTCCTGCCGATAAGATAAGAACCGGGTGGCATGATGTCAGAAATCTTGTGAATGACGGGTGGAAAGATATGCCCGCCGGAGCGGTGGGACCTTTTATCAATGACCGATTTGATGATGTATACGGTTCTATCTATGCGGTGACGGGTGACGATTTTTCTTATGAAGAAAAAAGAAAATATGCGGAAGATATCCGCCGCCGGCTGATGCAGGTCAAGGATGTACAAAAAATAGAATTGCTCGGCGTACAGAAGCAGACTATGTATGTGGAGATGGATCAAAATAAGTTGGCATCTATGGGAATGTCGCCCTCGGAAGTATTCATGATGATGAAACAGCAGGGGACGATGATGCCGGCAGGGATGATTCATACCGATTCACGAAATGTAGCCATCCGTGTCGAGGGGTTGCTGGATACGGTGGAATCGCTCAAAGAAATTCCGCTCCATGTGGGAGAACGGTCCTTTAAATTGGGGGACGTGGCGACTGTGACACAGAGGTATACGGAGCCGGAAACATCGCTCATGTATTTTAACGGGAAACCGGCGATCGGGATTGCCATTTCCATGTCACCGGGCGGAAATAATCTGACCCTCGGTGAAAATCTGGAAAAAGAATTGGCGAAAGAAAAGGAAAATCTTCCTTTAGGCATGGACATAGAACTGGTGGCTGATCAGCCTTCGGTAGTCAATCAGTCAATCAAAGAATTTACGAAATCGCTTATGGAAGCGGTTGTCATTGTCATGGCGGCGAGCTTTTTCTCTCTCGGATTGTGGAGCGGCATCGTACTGGCGCTGTGCATTCCCGTTATTATCTGTGCGGCATTTTTATTCATGAACTGGCAGGGGATTGATTTACATCTTGTGTCCCTCGGGTCGCTGATTGTTTCGTTGGGGCTTCTTGTCGATGATGCCATCATTGTTATCGAAATGATGCAGGTCAAATTGGAGCAGGGAATGGATCGGATGGAAGCGGCGGAAGCGGCTTATAAAAGCTGTGCAAAACCTATGCTGGCGGGGACGCTCATTACCGCAGCGGGATTTATTCCTGTCGGATTTGCCGCCGGACAGACGGCGGAGTATGTGGGTTCTTTCTTTTGGGTGATTGCGTCCACGCTGATTTTATCCTGGCTGGCTTCTATCTTTGTGAGTCCTGTTTTAGGTTATCGTTTCATCAAGGTCAAAAAAGAAAAAAAGAAATCGCGGTGGACAGAAAAGGCATATCGGATTTTTCACCAATCCATCGCATGGTGCATTCGTTTTAAAAAGACGGTGGTTATCCTTACGGGAGCGGCTTTGGCGGGAACGATATGTTTAATCCCTTTCGTCAATCAGGAATTTTTCCCGGACTCGGTTCGTCCTGAAATCATTCTGGACGTCAATCTTCCGTCAGGCGCATCCGTCCATGAAACAAAAACGGTCATGACGGGAATTGCGGAGCATTTATACGGAGATGACCGGGTGGACTCTTTTTCCACTTATATAGGAGATACAGCGCCCCGGTTTATCCTGCTTTTTGATCCTAAAGCGCCGGAAGACGGGCACGGTCAGATGATTATTGTTGCCGCCAACGGAGATGTACGGGACGGATTGAGAGAGGATACACTGTCATTTATTGAAGATACGTATCCCGATGCCAAGGTGCATGCCCGTCTGATTACGACAGGGCCGCCGTCGGAATATCCGGTCATGCTCCGTATACTCGGTAAAGAGGAAGAGAAAACAGCGGAACTGGCAAAAAAAGCGGCCGATTTAATCGCCGCCCATCCGAATATGAAAAAAGTGAGTTTGGATTGGCCGGAAGAAACACCGATTGTCCGACTTCGCATTGACCAGGACAAAATCAGAAAACTGGGGGGAGATAATTATTCCGTATCACAGGATTTGCATGTCAAATTATCCGGATATGCGATTACTGAAGCGTATCAGGGGAACCGTCTTGTTCCCGTCACGTTCCGTCTTGCCGGGGCCAATAGAGAACGGCTGGCCAACTTGGATTCTCTTCCCGTTCATGTCGGGGGAGGAAGGTATGTACCGCTGGGTAATATAGCAGAGGTTTCTTATGAAAATGAAACGAGTACCATCTGGCGGAGAAATTTGAAGCCGACCATCACGATACGGGGAGAAGTAACGGGGGCAAAGACGGCAGACTCCGTGGTGAATGAGCTATATAATAAGACATTAAAAGAATTTAGAGAAACGTTGCCGGACGGATATGTTCTCGAAAAAGACGGCGCGGTCGAGTGGAGTGAAAAATCGACGAAATATCTGGCAAAACCGCTACCCATCATGATTTTCCTGATACTCACGATTCTCATATTCCAACTTGGAAAAATTCCTCTGATGGCCATTGCGGGCATGACAGGTATTTTAGGTATTATCGGAGCGATACTGGCACTTTTTATCACCGGGCAGGCGATGGGGTTTGTGTCTGTCATAGGAATGCTTGCGCTTTCAGGCATGGTGGTGAGGAACAGTATCATTCTTTTGGACCAGATCAGGCAGCATTTGGAATCGGGGATGAATCCGTATGATGCGGTGGTGGAATCGGCGGCGCTCCGTTTCCGGCCGATTATGCTTTCCAGTGTCACCGATGTACTCGGGTTTATTCCACTGCTGCCCAGTCCGTTTTGGCGGCCGCTTGCCGTTTCTTTTATCGGCGGGCTGCTTTGTGCAACGGTTATCGGACTTTTAGTCGTTCCGGCCTTGTATTGCTGGTATTATAAAATAGAGCGGGAGACAACATAAAAGATAAAAAATAAAAACGGTCATTTTCCTCATCAAGGAGAATGACCGTTTTGAAATGAATTTTATTTTACGATAATCACAGGGCACTTGGCATTGCTGAGAACATCACGGGAAACGGAACCCATGAGCAAACTTTTCCATGTGCTGCGTCCTCGGTTTCCCATAATAATGAGATCCGCTTTAGTTTCACCGGCCAGATACAAGAGCATCGGAACCGGTTCGCCGATTTCAAAAAGTAAATCATGCGCCAGGGAGTCGGGAATGAGAGCTTCCGCTTCCGTCAAATCAATTTGACCGGGAAAATCTTCTTTTTCTCTTTTTTGCATATCCGAATTGGCGAGGGCGCTGATTTCCAGCGGAGTGGCACTGTTGGAAATGGTGGCGATGTAAATCTTCGGACAGTCACAGGAACGGGCGAAAGAAACGGCCGTATTCACAGCACGTTTGGATGGCTCCGATCCATCGTAGGGAACAAGTATGTTTTTAAAATGTAACATAGTTTTCACACTCCTCTGCATGGATAATAAAACCAGATGATTATTTATTATAGTATCATATTTGTAGAAAATGTCTAAATATTGAAAATATATCTCAAGAAAAATGAAAAAAATTAATTTCATATATTGACAAAATTCGATATAGAAAATATAATATAGACACGGAAGAAAAGTTCCGGTATATAATCCATCATATTTTAGGAGGAAGATGATATGAAACAAATCAATGAAAGTTTGAACCGTTATTTAGCGAATTTAGTCGTGCTTCACAGAAAGCTCCAAAATTTCCACTGGTATGTGACAGGGCCGCAGTTCCTGACCCTTCATGAAAAGTTGGAAGAATATTATGATCAGGTGACGGAAGATATTGATACCGTAGCGGAAGAAATTCTGAAACTGGAAGGAAAGCCGTTGGCAACGCTGGCTTCTTATATGGAAACGGCACAGCTCAAAGAAGCGACCAATGATTTTATTACAGCCGATGAAGTGAAAAAGCACGTGATTGATGATTTCACATGGATGAAAAAAGAAATCATCGCTATAAAGAAAGAAGCGGATGATCAGGACATTTATGAAGTGTCGGCTATGGCGGATGAGTTCATCGCCGGATACAGCAAAGCCATTTGGATGCTGAAACAGTCTTCTAAATAATCATTTTCCGTTAAAGCATGAAAGGGCAAACGTTGAAAGAAACGATGCCCTTTTTTCATGCATAAAAAAATCCGCCGGCAATGGTACACCGACAGATTTTCAATGGTTATTTCACAATAAATACGGGACATTCGGCATGGGTCAGCATGTAATTGGAAACAGATCCGAGGAGGAAACTGTTTAAGGCGCCAAGACCGCGGCTGCCCATGACAATCAGGTCACATCCATGTTCTTTCGCAAGAGCGTCAAGGAGCGGACCGGCATCCCCTGTTTTTCTTAAGTATTCCGCTTTTACGGCAGCAGGAATCATGGCTTGCGCGTCTTTCAGATTGGTACTGGCCGGGGAGTAGTTGACCGCTTTCAACTGTTCATTGATGTAAGCTCTTTCCAGATTGTTTACACTCAAGGCGGAAACGTCTTCATCAATGGAAGCGATATACAAAACCGTATTTTCTGAAGATTCCGCCATAGCAACGGCTTGTTTCAAAGCTCTTTTTCCGTGTTCCGAACCATCGTAGGGAACAAGGATTTTTTTAAAATCTAACATAAATAGCCCTCCTTTCGGACATAGCCGGATAGAAGAATTTATTTAATGATACAAACCGGACAAGATGCATTGGCCACCATGTGGCTGGATACGGATCCCATCAGGAAACTTTGGAGCGTGCTGCGGCCGCGGCTGCCCATGATAACGAGATCACAATTTTTTTCAACAGTCAAATCCAAAAGGATATTGCCGGGATTTCCGATCCGGTACAGAAGTTCATGATTGATTCCCTCCGGAAGCAATGATTCCGCTTCTTCTAAAAGAATTTCACCGGTACTTTTGCCGCTCTCACCCTTTTCTTTTTCAAGTACATAGGCTTGTGTCAGAGCGATATTTTCGGTGGCGGAAACCGGTGGGGAAACGGTAGCAATGAATAATTTGGCATTGTCGCAGCACTTAAACAAAGCGACAGCTTGGGTCAATGCCTTTTTTGCGTGCCCGGAACCGTCATAAGGAACCAGAATTCTTTTGAAATCTAACATGATCATCCCACCTCTCTTATACATATTGGCTAACCGGAAGAGAATAATGATTACTTTTTCTCTGTTTTTATTATAGCACAGGTCAAGATAAATTAAAGAAAAGGTATTTTGATTTCCTAAAGTTATCATTAAGGTATAGAGGTGCGATGGACGGAGGGGGGGAATTTTTATGAAGTTTCTAAATATGCTATAATAAATTGTATTTCTTGTTATGAAATAATAGTTATCGGTTTTATGGTATAATAAAAAAATATATTTTGTCTTTACGCAAGGAGAAACAGGAAAGAAATGATTAGAGAAGATATACGTAATATTGCAATCATCGCGCATGTCGATCATGGGAAAACGACTCTTGTCGATGCCATGCTGAAACAGAGCCACATTTTCAGGGAAAACCAGAAAGTGGCGGAAAGAGTCATGGACTCCAATCCCTTGGAGCGGGAACGGGGAATCACGATTCTTGCTAAGAATACATCGGTTATGCATGATGGAGTAAAGATTAATATTGTCGACACCCCCGGGCATGCCGATTTCGGCGGTGAAGTGGAACGTATATTGAATATGGTGGACGGCGTGCTTTTGCTTGTCGATTCTCACGAGGGTCCGATGCCGCAGACGAAATACGTGCTTCGTAAAGCATTGGAGCATCATTTAAAACCGATTGTTGTTATCAATAAAATTGACCGTCCCGACCAGCGTGTGGCTGATGTGGAAGGAGAAATTCTCGAACTTTTCATGGAACTTGATGCCGATGATGAGCAGCTTGATTTTCCGTTGGTATATGCATCCGCCAGAAGCGGGATTGCCAAGCTTCATATGAATGACGAGGGTGTTGATTTATTCCCGCTCTTTGAAGTGATTATGAAACATATTCCCGCACCGGAGGGCGATCCTGACGGCGGGCTTCAAATCATGACGACCACTTTGGAAGCGGATGAATATCTTGGAAAAGTCGCAATCGGTCGTATTGCCCGCGGTACGGCCAAACAGGGAATGACGGTCTCTATCACGGACGGAGAAAAAATACGAACCGATCATATCGGACAACTTTTCAACTGGCAAGGAATGAAGCGTACCCCCGTCAATGAAGCTAAAGTGGGAGATATTGTCGCACTTGCAGGATTTAAGGATATCAATATAGGAGAAACAGTGGCTGATGCGGTGAATCCGGAGGCTTTGCCCGCCATTCACATTGATGAACCGACATTGTCGATGGTATTCCGTGTCAACAAAAGTCCGTTTGCAGGCCGGGAAGGCGATTATGTAACGTCCCGCCATATTCGTGCCCGCTTGATGAAAGAAATTGAAACGAACGTGGCGCTCCGTGTGGAAGAAACGGAAACGTCCGATGCTTTCCTTGTTTCGGGACGTGGAGAACTGCACCTGTCCGTTTTGATTGAAACGATGAGGCGGGAAGGATTTGAACTGGAAGTATCGAAACCGCAGGTCATTTATAAGACAATCAACGGAAAAAAATGTGAACCCCTTGAACGCCTGACCATCGAAGTACCTCAGGAATTTATGGGGGCCGTTATGGAAGGACTGGGACCGAGAAGAGCGGAAATGATTTCTATGGAAGAATTGGCGGGCTATATGAAAATGGATTTCTCCATTCCTGCCCGAGGGCTTCTCGGATTTAGAAGTGAACTTTTGACAACCACCAGAGGAACGGGCATTATGTATCACGTTTTCCAAGGCTATGCGCCTTATAAAGGAGATATTCCCGAAAGAACGAGAGGTTCTCTTGTCGCTTTTGAAAACGGGGTGACCACCGCTTACGGATTGAACTCCGTTTTGGACAGAGGGGAATTGTTCCTTCCGGCGGGAGTGGATATTTACGAGGGCATGATTGTGGGGGAAAATTCCCGCGAGCAGGATATGGACGTGAATCCCTGCAAGAAAAAGCACTTGACAAATACCCGCGCGTCCGGCTCCGATGACGCCATCAAATTGCCGCCGTGCCGCCAATTCACTTTGGAGTCGGCGCTGGAATGGATCAATGAAGACGAATTGGTGGAAGTGACACCGGACAATATACGCATGCGAAAGATGATTATTTCCCGTCAGCTGCGTTACAAAAACTCTAATGCCAAGAAAAGTCAGAAATAATATTTGATGGTATCATATAATCAATGAACCCGGATTGTCCCGGCTGTACAACTGCGAAAAAAAGGAGGTATAGGAATCAATGTGCCTTATACCTCTTTTTATATCGGTTTTAAACTATAAGAAAGGGAAAAGATGGAACCTAAAATCACAGACGCTCCGTTTATCTATTTCATAAAAAGTTTTATCAAACGGTATGTGGACGACGATATCGGAGCACTGGCTTCGGAAGCCTCCTATTGTTTTATATTGGGACTCATACCGTTTCTGATATTTCTTGTGAACTGTATTCTTTTCTTTGCAGCGCCCCAGCTGGATACGATTATGAATTTTCTCATGTATCTTCCCGAGCAGTTTGCAACGAGCATGGAAGAGAACGTGGCAAGGATTGTTGAAGGAAGAAGTTCATTGTGGCTCATTTTCGGGTTGGCGGGATCGGTGTGGACGGCTTCCCAGGGAGCGTCCGTTCTTGTCCGGGGCATGGATCATATATTTTTTCAAGACAGAAATATACAATCCTGGTTTAAAGTAAGCGTCAAAGCCTGCATATTTACCGTTCTTCTCGTATTTGCCATGATTTTTTCGTTACTTCTCATCGTTTTTGCCAATGCCATTTTATTTTTTATAGAGGAATACATTATCCGTCTTCCGGAGATATTCTGGATGATTTGGGAACCTGCGCGGTACGGCATTCCTTTTGTAGTGATGAGTTTTTCACTGGCGGCCTTTTACCGCTACGCGCCCAGCCGGTATATTACGAAATGGACGCGGATTGTGATGGCTTCTTTTGCCGTTACGGTCATCCTTCTTCTTGTCACGGCGGGATACGGTTACTACATTTTGAATATATCCGGTATGGGTATGACCTACGGATCGCTCATCGGTTTGATTTTTCTTTTCCTCTGGCTGCATTTGGCGGTGCAGGTGATTCTTGCCGGAGGCGCCATGATTATGGCGTGGGATGATACGAGAAGTTTACGCAGAAAACAAAAAAATATCTGGTCGTAAAGAAATTAAAAACAGAGTCTGCAAGAAATTTGTACAGACTCTGTTTTTTGTTGTCAATATATTTTTTGAAAAGGAGAAATTATCCGATTTCCCTTTCCTTTTCCGCACCCCGTGTTTTGAGAGGTCGGTTTTTTTCATCCACCATAACGACTTTGGGAGTGAAATTCTTCGCCTCTTTTTCTTCCATTTGCGCATAAGCGATGATAATGACCGTGTCTCCCACGGCAGTAAGGCGGGCGGCCGCTCCATTTAAGCAGATGACACCGCTTCCTCTTTTGCCTGGAATGGTATATGTCTCAAGGCGGGCGCCGTTGTTATTATTGACGACCTGCACTCGTTCCCCGGGAAGAATGCCTGCAAGTTCGAGTAATTCCTCGTCAATGGTGATACTTCCCATATAATTCAGATTAGCCTCCGTGACCGTGGCTCTGTGAATTTTTCCGTGAAAAATGGTATAAAGCATTACTGTGCCTCCAAAATAATATTATCAATCAAACGGGTTGTTCCGAACCGTACGGCAAGAGCCAGTAAATTCTGTCCCTTCAGGGGAGAAGATACGGGACGCAGGCCGGGAAGTTCGTACATTTCTATATAATCAATATCGGCAAGCGGCTCTTTTTTGATTTCTTCTTTTACTTTTTCAATAATCTTGCGGCTGTCCCGTTCCCCGCCAAGGAAATAGTCTTTTCCGTGAGCAAGGCTTTGGGAAAGAACGAGAGCCGCTTTTCTTTCCTCCGGAGAAAGATAGACATTCCGTGAACTTTTGGCAAGACCGTCTTCTTCTCTTACGATAGGAAGAATGCGAAGCTCCACATCAAAGAACAGATCGGTCACCATGCGGCGGAGCACTTCCGTTTGCTGTGCATCTTTCAGACCGAAATAAGCACGGTCGGGATGAGCCAGATGGAATAATTTCGTCACAACCGTAGTGACACCGCGGAAATGAATCGGTCTTGTTCTGCCGCAAAGCACCTTTGTCACGTCGCCTGTCACTTCGACCCAGGTCATATCGGGCGAGGGATACATTTCATCAGGCGAAGGCGCGAAAACGACAGTGGCGCCCGCCTTATCCGCTCTTTCCGCATCTTTTTCAAGCTGGCGGGGATACGCATCAAAATCTTCATGAGGACCGAATTGTGTGGGATTGACAAAAACGCTCACAATGACCACATCGTTTTCTTTGGCCGCCGTTTCTATCAAAGAAGCATGTCCTTCATGAAGCGCTCCCATCGTGGGAACAAGACCGATGCTTTTTCCATCTTTTTGGCATTGGCGGGAAAACTCTCTGATTTCTGAAACCGTCTGATAAATTTTCATAGACTTTTCCTTTCTTTATAGGATGCAATGCGCATGCAATAAAAAACGCATTCCAAAACGAAATGCGTCAAAGGGGTAAAGGTAAGTATCCTGCAAAGGATTCAAAGTACTTATACAGCATTCGTCTCGGTTATTGCAATCCAAGCGATATGAAACCGGTACGGCAAATTCTCCCGCTATGGTTGTCTGGAGTTCCCGAAAGATACCCCGATGAGAACATACCGCTACCTACGTCTGTCAATATACAAGGGAATATGAAAAATGTCAAGAAGAATCCGTTTTTAACAGAAAAACAAAAAAGAGCAACTTTTGGGGTTGCTCTTTTTTGAAATTGCTATTTCTTTTAGAAGTGATAGTTCAGGCCTATGCCATAGCCGTCTTCGCTTTTTGTATTGTCCCGGTCGTAATAAGTGTAGTTGACGTCAAGGTCAAAAGAGGTGGGAACAAGATCCAGCTGGAGTCCTACTTTATATTCCTGCTCTGCAGAAGACAGTTTTACGCCTGCATAGCCGTCAAGAGGTCCGAGCAAATTGGCCCGGCCTTCTACAAGTCCGTATAATTTGGCGTCCCGGTCATAATAATTTCTGTTTCCCACGCCGAGATATACATGACCGAGCTTGTATTTTGCGTAAATATCCGTTTCGTTTCCGCCATGGTTCCAATGTCTATATTCCGCACCGAGAATAATTTTGTTGACCGGTGTAATTTCAATGTGGGCGCTGTGAATCCCGTCTTTGGCGGTATTGTATCCGTAACCTGCTTCCGTTTTCAGGAAAGGTACACCGGGGACGAGAGCCTGTGCTGTGTAAAGACCGCTTCCGATAGCCAAACCGAGAGTTAAAAACCATATTTTTTTCATCTCATAATCCCCTTTCTTAGATTTTTCTGTATCTATTATAGGACAATAAATTAGTTTTTTCTATAGAACGAAAAATTAAAAATGAAAATAAAAAAGACGGTATCGGAACCGTCTTTTCGTTTTTGAAAATTACAATGTCAAAGCTCTGGCAAAATGTTCTTTGAGGACACGGATGGAGGCATGAAATTCTTTCATTTCTTCTTCGGTCAGGCGGATTTCGATGATGTCTTCCACGCCGTCTTTACCTATTTTCACGGGTACGGATGCGAAGCTGTCTTTGATTCCGTAGGGGCCGTCGAGGTAAACGGAACAGGGGAGAATTTTATGCTCATTGTGATAGATGGCACGGACCAGTTCCGCTGTCGCAGAGGTGACGCCGAATTCGGTGCAGCCTTTGGTTGTGTTTTCTATATATCCTTCTTTATGGACTTTTTCCAAAATGGCTGCTTTGTCGTCCATGCGGTAACGTTCCGGCTTTTCCGTGAGAAGTTGTTCTACCGGTTTTCCTGCGACAAGGACATGGCTCCAGGGAATCATGGAGCTGTCTCCGTGTTCACCGAGGAGATAGGCTGTAAGGGAACGGCGGTTGACTTTCAGCTGGGTGGACAGCTGCATTTGCAGGCGGGCGGAGTCGAGAGCCGTACCCGAACCGATGATTTTTTCTTTCGGCCAGTCCAATTTGTATTGAAGATATTCGGCGATAATATCGCAGGGGTTGGAAATCGAAATAATAATTCCGTCGAAACCGGAGTTTTGAATGAGGGGAATCAATTCTTTTGTGGTTTCAATGGCACCGTCCATCATGTCCAGTCTTGTCTGCCCGGGAAGACGGGGCTTTCCGGACGCATTGATCATAATATCCGCATCTTTCATATCCGCTATCGTTCCCGCATAGGCTTCAAAGTGGTGGGGCTGGTAGCTGACGGCGTCAGATAAATCCAAAGCTTCGCCCATAGCCTTGTCGTGATTGATATCGTAGAAAACGACTTCATCTGCTAAACCTTGTACGGCAAATTGCAGTGCCAGGTGAGAACCGACATTTCCCGCGCCGATAATTCCTATTTTTCTTGTTTTGATAGCCATTGATGACCTCCGTATTGTAATCAGAAAATAAATTCGATAAAAGAAATAAAAATCATGTTGCAATGATTGCTCCCATTATACTACTCCTGCGATGAATAGGCTATTTGCTCCGGCAAAAGTAAAATGAACAATATGACAGTTGTAAAACACAAAATATTTCTCGTCATTCTATACAAAAAAAGCATGAAGAAAAAAGTTTTGAGAAATAAAATGCATGCATGCGTTATTTCTTGTGGCTTATTAAGCGGCAGAAAAAGTTATAGCATGCACATTAGTTGGTCTAAGGAGTATGCTGCTTGAACAGGGAAGAGATTAAATATATAATATTAAGAACAGTGAGAGAGGCAGTAAATCAGCTCACTATAAGAGCGCGGTGCAGCAGAATGCACGCCGCATGTTGTCTAAAGGAGGAATGGTCATGAAGGGTTATGCAATGCTGAAAATCGGTGAAGTGGGCTGGGTGGAAAAAGAGAGACCCGCTTGCGGACCTATGGATGCGATTTGTAAGCCGCTGGCGATTGCCATTTGTACATCTGATGTGCATACCGTATGGGAAGGCGCTGTCGGTGAAAGACATGAAATGATTCTTGGGCACGAATGCTGTGCGGAAGTGGTGGAAGTCGGAGATCAGGTCAAAGATTTTAAACCGGGTGACAGAGTGCTCGTTCCGGCCATCACACCGGACTGGAATTCTTTGGAAGCGCAGGCAGGATATTCCATGCATTCCGGCGGCATGTTGGCAGGTTGGAAATTCTCCAATTTCAAGGACGGAGTGTTTGCCGAATATTTCCATGTCAATGATGCGGACGGCAATCTCGCTCTTTTGCCGGAAGGAATGAATGTTGTCGATGCGTGCATGCTTTCCGATATGGTGCCGACCGGATTCCACGGCGTTGAATTGGCGGATGTACAGTTTGGCGATACTGTTCTGGTTATCGGTATCGGACCGGTAGGATTGATGGCGGTAGCAGGTACGAACCTGAGAGGGGCAGCACGTATCATTGCGGTAGGAAGCCGTCCCGTCTGTGTGGAAGCAGCCAAGAAATATGGCGCTACCGATTTCATTAATTATAAAGACGGCTCTATTGAAGAGCAGGTGATGAAACTGACAAACGGTAAAGGCGTGGATAAAGTCGTTATTGCCGGCGGTACGGTCGATACTTTTGCATCTGCCGTTAAATCACTGAAACCGGGTGGAAAAATCGGTTCCGTCAACTATTTGGGATGCGGCGACACCATCAATATTCCCCGTGTGGAATGGGGCGTAGGTATGGGCCATAAAGCCATCTGCGGCGGACTTATGCCCGGCGGAAGACTCCGCATGGAAAAACTCGGGGCGCTGGTGGCGTCAGGAAAACTGGACGTAAGTATTATGGCTACGCATGTCTTTGAAGGATGGGACAGCATTCCGGAAGCGTTGCAGATTATGAAAGAGAAACCGAAAGACGTGATTAAACCTGTCATTGTTCTTGAAAAATAAATTATCTTTTAAAAAACGGTACAGCTTTGTGAATCGGCTGTACCGTTTTTGTATGGTTTTGCATAAGATAAATTCCATAGAGTACTTGCGTATTTTTTGAATATATAATAAAGTAGTTTGGGGATAGAAAATAGAAACGGCAAGGCAAATTTTTTATGCCTTGTTTTGTGTTTTCCCATTCAAAAGATATAGAGGGATATAAATTGGAAAAGCTGAAAGCCTATGTCGATGAGCAAATCCGGGTGACAAAAAATACATGCCGGGATCCCGTGATTGCCGCGGTCATTCTGATGATGATTATATTATTGTTTACTTTTGCGGTATGGCCGCTTCTTGAAATAGTGAAACAGAGCTTGGTAGATACGCAGGGAAATTTCAGTTTTCAGGCTTATGTCAATGTATTTACCATGTCGGAAACGTATAAGGCTTTGCGCAATACGATCATGCTTGCCGTGATTGTCGGTGTGCTGGCTACGGTAATCGGCTTTTTATTTGCTTACTGTACTTCTCATTTGGCAATCAAAGGGAAAAAACTGTTTAATATGATGGCGATGATGCCCATGGTATCTCCGCCGTTTTCCGTGGCGCTTTCCATCATTATGCTTTTCGGAAGCCGCGGATTGATTACGTATAATCTTTTAGGCTGGACAAATACAAATATTTACGGTCTGAAAGGTTTAATTTTTGTGCAGACAATTTCCTTTTTCCCGATTGCATTTTTACTCCTTGCCGGTATGCTTCGTTCCATAGATGCATCCATTGAAGATGCCGCCAGGGATTTGGGGTCTTCCAAATGGAGGACGTTCCGGACAATTACAGTTCCGCTGGTACGTCCGGGTATAGCGAATGCTTTCCTTCTTGTTTTTATCAAGTCAGTTGCGGATTTTGCCAACCCGATGGCGATTGGCGGTAATTTTTCCACCTTGGCTACACAGGTGTATTTGCAGGCAATCGGCAGCTATGATATACAGGGCGGGGCGGCGATTGCCGTGATTCTTCTTGATATTGCGATGATTCTTTTTGTCATTTCCAAATACTGGGTAGAAAAGAAAACATATATTACAGTGCTGGGAAAATCATCGCGGGAACGGACAATGATCAAAGACCCGGGAATTGTGATCCCCGTAGCGGGATTCTGTTTCCTGATTACGGCGATTGTTATTTCCATTTATGTATTGATTCCCGTAGCCTCTTTTATCAAAATGTGGGGCGTTGATTATTCGTGGACACTGGAGCATTACAGGTATGCTTTATCGGTAGGGCATAATGCCATCAAAGACACTACTCTTCTTGCAATCATTGCGACTCCGATTTCCGGTATTTTGGGAATGATTGTAGCCTATCTGGTGGTCCGTAAAAAGTTTATCGGCCGCGGGTTTATCAATTTTGCTTCCCTTTTAAGTATTGCTGTGCCGGGGACGGTTATCGGCATCGGTTATATTCTGACCTTTAATGAATATCCTCTCCAGCTTACGGGGACGGCTATGATTCTTATAGCGGCGTTCATTATCCGATCTCTTCCTATAGGAATCCGTGCGGGGGTATCCAGTCTCCAGCAGATTGATCCCGGCATTGAAGAGGCGGCTGCCGACCTGGGATCCGGAGCCGGTCGTGTTTTTACAACGGTGACATTACCGCTCATCAAAGACGCGTTTTTTGGCGGGCTGGTATATTCCTTTATCAGAAGTATGACGAGTATCAGCGCTGTGATATTTCTTGTGTCGGCGAAATACAGTCTTTTGACCGTACTGGTTCTTGATCAGGTAGAAGACAACAGATTCGGTGTCGCTTCCGCTTTTTCAACAATACTTATTGTTATCGTATATGCGGCCATTTTTATGATTCAAAGATTGGTCGGCAAATTCGGTTCTCAACGAATTTAAATAGAGGTGCATCATGGCAAAACAGGCAAGTATCCAATTGAAAAATTTAACGAAAGAATATGTATCACCGGGAGGAACAACGAAGTTCCTTGCGGTTGATCATATCAATGTAAATATTAAAAGCGGCGACTTTGTGACGCTTCTCGGCCCCTCAGGGTGCGGCAAGACAACAACATTGCGCATGATTGCAGGCTTTGAATCCATTTCAGACGGAGAAATTCTGCTTGACGGGGTGTGCATTAACAACATGACGCCGGATAAAAGAGATTCCGCCATGGTTTTCCAGAGCTATGCCTTATTTCCTCATTATGACGTGTTTGATAATGTGGCTTATGGCTTAGTCAATAAAAAAATGGATAAAAAAACGATTCATGACAAGGTCATGGAAATGGTAGAGCTTGTAGGACTTCAAGGCATGGAGCACCGCATGCCGAACCAGCTGTCCGGGGGACAGCAGCAGCGTGTAGCCCTTGCCCGTGCACTTGTTATGGAACCGGCGGTCTTGCTGTTTGATGAACCTCTTTCCAATCTGGATGCAAAGCTTCGTGTCTATATGCGTAAGGAAATCCGTAAAATACAGAGAAGAATTGGTCTGACGAGTATTTATGTCACTCATGACCAGACAGAGGCAATGAGCCTTTCCGATCAGATTATCATTATGAATAAAGGACATATCGAGCAGGTGGGAACCCCTCATGAAATATACCGGCATCCCCGTTCCCGGTTTGTTGCCGATTTTATAGGGAATGCCAATTTCTTGGAAGCAGAGGTTTGCGAAGTTCCGGCAGACAGTGAATCCATTAAAGTACGTCTTGTAGGAGAGGTTTTTGAAGTCCGTTATGACGGCGAACCGGTCCGTCCGGGTGACAAGGTACAGGTTGTGCTTCGTCCCGAATCTATCCGTGTAGGCGATGAGGGGGATATAGAAGCAGAGGTTGTGAACTCAACCTATATGGGAAATGTACAGGAGTATGTTGTCCGCGTAAGAGATCACGAGCTGGATACGGAGGAATATAATCCGGAAGGAAAACGGATATACGAACCGGGCGAAAAGGTATGGCTGAAATTACAAAAGAATTCTCTCCAGGCTGTTAAAAGCTGAGTATACCGGAAGGAACTTAAATGTCGGTAAGGCACGTACATTTGAGAATATATTTTATTTTTTGTGAGTTAAGGAGGACAACATGAAGAGTTTTCTGAAAAAGGCGGCAATAGCAGCTGTTGCGGGGGCAATGGTATTCGGTCTTGCCGGCTGCGGTGGAGAAAAGAAGGAAGCTGCAAGCAGTAAAAATCCGAAAGAAGTTACCATTTATATGGGCGTTGTCGAACAGTCGGCCAAAGTGATTGCCAGTGAATTTGAAAAAGATACGGGCATTAAAGTAAATTTCGTCCGTATGAGCGGCGGAGAAACTCTCAGCCGTATCCGGGCAGAAAAAAATAATCCCCAGGCCAGCGTATGGTATGGCGGCAGTGCCGATTCTTTTATTATGGCCCAAAAAGAGGGACTTCTGGAAAGCTATAAATCACCGAATGCAGAAAAAATCAAACCGGAATTCAAGGATAAAGACGGATATTGGACAGGCATCTATCAGGGCTACTTGGGATTCATTTTGGACGGCCGTTACTTTGATGAACACCACCTGCAGGTACCCAAGTCATGGGATGATTTGTTAAAGCCTGAATTTACTGGACAAATCGTTATGGGCAACCCGGGAACCGCTTCTACGGGGTACGTGGTTGTTTCTGCTATTACCCAGAGCAGAGGCGAAGAAAAAGGTATGGAATATCTGGCAAAATTAAATAAACAGATTAAGCAGTATACAAAAGCAGGTGCAGCTCCTGCCCGCAGTGCGGCACTGGGAGAAGCAGCCATCGGAATCACTTATCTCCATAACGGTATCCGTCTGATTAAAGAAGGAAACACCAATGTAAGACTGTCTTTACCGGAAGAAGGAACCGCTTTTGAATTAGGAGCTGTAGCAATTATTAAAAATGCACCTGAAATGGAAGCAGCCAAGAAATTTGTGGATTGGTGCCTGACGAAGAAAGCACAGGAAATCGGACAGCACAACAATTCCTACCAGTTCCTGACAAACCCTGAGGCAAATCCGCCGCAAGAAGCAATGGCATTTAAAGATGCAAAACTGATTCCTTATGATTTCGAATGGTCAGGTGCAAACCGGGCACGTCTTTTGGAAGCATGGAATAAAGCTGTCAAAGAATAATGGGAGTAACTATGGAAAATTCTGATATCGGATTGATCGGATTGGCGGTCATGGGTGCAAATTTGGCGAGAAATTTGGCATCAAAGGGCATCCGTACCGTTGTATATAACCGGACCGGCGAAAAAACAAAAAAGTTTATAAATGAATTTGGTCACGGGGCCTGTTTATCCGGTGCCATGAATTTAGAAGAATTTGTTTCTGCGCTGAAAAAACCAAGGAAAATTATTTTGATGATCCGCGCAGGAGAATCTGTGGATTATATGCTGGGACAGTTGACTCCTTTGCTTGAAAAAGGAGACATCGTCATTGACGGAGGCAATTCGTATTTTGAAGATACCCGCCGTCGCAGCAAAGATATGGAAAAACTCGGTCTTCATTATGTGGGCATGGGCGTATCCGGCGGAGAGGAGGGGGCTTTACACGGCCCCAGCCTGATGCCGGGAGGAAGCCCTGAGTCTTATAAGGAACTCCGCCCCATACTCGAGGCTATCGCCGCCAAGGCGGAGGGGGAACCTTGTGTAGATTATATCGGTCCTGACGGAGCAGGCCATTACGTCAAAACGGTTCATAACGGCATCGAATATGCAGATATGCAGATGATCAGCGACGTTTATATGGTGATGAAACATCTTTTGAAAATGGCTCCCTCTGAAATGGCAGAGGTTTGGGATTCATGGAACAAAAGAGAGCTGTCGTCCTATCTCGTTGAAATTACGGCAAATGTACTGCGCAAGAAAGAAGAAAACGGCGGTGCACTGATAGACTGCATTCTCGATGTGGCACGTCAAAAAGGCACGGGAAAGTGGACAAGCTTGAGTGCTCTGGATCTCGGTGTTCCCGTTCCGACTATTACGGAAGCGGTATTTGCAAGACATATGTCATGCTGTAAAAAAGAACGGCTGTCTCTGGCGGAAAAATATAAAAATCTGAAGCTTGAAAATCCGGTCAAGGATAGAGAAGCCTTTTTGGAAGATTTATATGCCGCTTTATATGGTGCTAAAATTTGTGCCTATGCCCAGGGATTTAATCTTCTTGCTGCGGCAGGAAATCATTTTAACTGGGATTTACATATGGGCCGTATTGCAAAGATATGGAGAAACGGTTGCATTATCAGGGCAGAATTTTTGGATCGTGTCACGGAAAGCTTTGACAGCAACCGGGATATGACAAATTTGCTGGAAAGCCCGTATTTTGCGGAAATACTGATTCGTTCCAGAAAAGGCTGGGGACATGTAGTTTCTCTGGCTGTAGAAAACGGCATTGCCGTTCCTGCTTTAAGTTCGGCACTTGCTTATTTTGATTCCTATCGTACTGCTGTGAGCGGGGCGAATTTGCTTCAAGGCCAGCGAGATTATTTCGGCGCCCATACTTATGAAAGAGTGGATAAGCCGGGAACTTTTCATACAAATTGGTCCTTGGAATCAAAGGACAGATAAAAAATTTCAGCATAAGAAAACGGTACACCCTCATAAAAAGGGAGTACCGGTTTTTCAGTTGCCTTCCAATCGGGAGACGCCCAGTGGGGGTGACTCGAGGAATTTGACATTTTGATTTCGTTCGGCCAGCCAGCCGGCCTGCCATGTATTGGGGAGAAGATAGACGGGACGCTCTCTTCTGTCATAAACGACCATTGCATTATCAATGCCTGTTAATTCTTCCGGAGGAATGTCGCCTTCCGTCCAGCGGGCACAGGTATAACCTATAGTTTCTATACTGATAGTGACATTATATTCATTTTCCAGTCTGTATTTCATGACTTCCAACTGTAATTGACCGACCGCACCGATGATGAATGATTCCATGCGGTAAGGCTGTTTGTAGACCTGAATCGCTCCTTCTTGTGCCAGTTGGGCGACACCGTTCAGAAACTGCTTTCGCTTCATGCTGCTGTCAGGAGAAATGCGGGCAAATATTTCCGGCGGGAATACGGGAAAATCAATAAAGGTGACGGGATGTTTCTTTTCACAAACCGTATCTCCCACACCCAACTCACCGGTATCAAAAATACCGATAATATCTCCCGGGTAAGCTTTTTCCACGGTTTGCCGTTCCGTAGCTAAAAATTGCTGCGGTTGTGACAGGCGGATCATTTTTCCGCTTTGTCTGTGCAGAACGGACGCGCCTTTTTCAAATAAACCGGAGCAGATGCGGAGAAAGGCAATCCGGTCATGATGTTTGGGATCCATGTTGGCCTGGATTTTAAATACGAAAGCGGAAAAATCGGGAGACGCGGGGGCAACAGTACCCTCCAGTGTTTCTCTTTCTTCCGGCGGGGGTGCCAGTTCCAAATATTTTTCAAGAAAAGTTTGTACACCGAAGTTTGTCATGGCGGATCCGAAAAACAGGGGCGTCAATTCGCCTTTTTCCACTTTTTCTTTATCAAAAGGATCCCCCGCTTCTTCAAGGAGTTCCAAATCATCTTTGAGAGATTGTATGATTTCCGGTGACAACTGGGAAACGATAGCCGGGTCATTTATTTTGCCTGAAATGACTTCCAGCTTTTTCACGCCGTGGGCATTGTCTTTGATGAAAAGATGGCAGATGTCTTTTTCACGGTCATAGATGCCCGTATAGTCGCCGTTGATTCCGACAGGCCAGTTCATCGGGCATGAACGGATTCCTAAAACATCTTCAATATCCGCCATTAAATCAAAGGGATTTTTTCCGAAGTGGTCAATTTTATTAATAAAAGTGAAAATGGGAATGCCCCGGTCGGAGCAGACTTTAAAAAGTTTCTGTGTCTGCGCTTCTACGCCTTTGGCAACGTCAATCACCATGACGGCGCTGTCGACCGCCATGAGTGTCCTGTATGTGTCTTCCGAGAAATCGGCGTGCCCGGGCGTGTCCAAAATGTTGATACGACAACCGTTGTAGTCAAATTGAAGAACCGAGCTGGTGACGGAAATGCCGCGCTGTTTTTCGATTTCCATCCAGTCCGAAACGGCATAACGGGATGTTTTTCTCGCTTTGACAGAACCTGCCAGATGAATGGCTCCTCCATAGAGCAGAAGCTTTTCCGTCAGTGTTGTTTTTCCGGCGTCCGGGTGGGAAATAATGGCGAAAGTTCGCCGTCTTTGTATTTCTTCTAAATCAGTCATGATACACCTCAATTATGAAATCTCATTTATTATACAGGAAAAATAATAGAGAGGCTATGTAAAATCAATGAGAATTGTCATTTTCTGCAAATTCCCGGATCAGCGGAAGGAGTCCGCCATCGGAAAGAAGACGGTCGATGTCTTCCGGGGCGGACAAACAGCCTTCGCAAGTGTTGAGATACGAGGCAAAACGGTGTTGCATGCGGTTGACTTCTTTTGAAAGCGGCGGGAGCGAAAAAGAACGACCCGTGCCTTTTTCCATGAGAAATTTCATAACAACGGGACGGAAAAAATAGTCCATGAAACAGGTTTCTATCCAGTAGAAGCATGTTGTTTTTTTCAGATGAACGGTGCGGGGAAGCAGTTTTTTGTATAGCGACAGGCCGTCAAAATAACCGGCCCAGAAATCAAAAAAAGCGACATCAAAAAGGCCGTCTTTCTGCGTTTTCACAAAAGATAAAGCATCCGCTTCTATGATGTGAATTTTTTCTTTGTGTGGAAATTGGGGAAGAATATGCTCTTTAAAAAGAGAAATGACAGTCGGGTTCATTTCCACAACGGTTACCGATTCTACTTCCGGTTTCTCAGAGGTCATAAAGGGGTAATATCCGAGTCCCAAGCCATAGGTAATGACGTGACCGCAGGCTTTTTCTATAGGAGTCATCATGGATTCTATTTCACTGACCACGATACTCATCCAAACTTCGTTATTTTCTAAAATAACAGGAAAAGAAACGGGTGTAGTGAAAAATCCGGCCGTGGCATAAAGGAAAGGATTTGTTTTCTGACAGGTGAGACAGGTCTGAAAAAATTCATAAGGAAGCGTATCCGCATACTTCAATTCCATGTTATTTCTGAAAACCGATTGGAATGAGACGGTCCGGCAATAAGGGTTATCGGTAATGACCGTGTCGTCATACCATTGCAGTTGTCCGGCTATGTTTTTTAAAAGAATATCGTATAAACCGAGGGCATCGTAAAATTGAGTCAGCTCCGAGTAGGGAACCCAACTTTCTTTGTCAGAAAAGAGGGCGGAAACAATGTCTTCTATCCTGTCACTGAAAGCAAGACGAGCCACACCGTCTAAAAAAGCGGGACTGTTTTTTTCACCCGGAACGGATACGTTTTCCAGATAAAGTTGCTCTCTGATTTCTTCCATGAGAATATCATTTACAATTTCTGCGGTCAGATATTGTTTCCACAGGGAGGAAATCATTTGATGAATCTCCCGGTTTTGTAAAATTTCCATAAGCGCTCCTTGCCGTTTTTTATTATTATAACGGATAAATCAAAACGGCAGTAAAAACAGAAAGTGACTGCACAGACAGGTTCTTCTGTCTGACCGGATATGATTTTAAAAATACATGTAAAATGCTATAATATTTTCAAACGTTTTATGGAGTGTATGATAGGGGTGAATCATGGCGCGGCTCAAGGGTTTTAAGCGGTGGGATGCCATTTCCGTACAGGGATGGTTGTCTTTGTTTGCTGCACCCCGGGTCATGTCGGATTTGATGATGCGGATGATTTCGGTGCTGTATCAATCGCCCCACTATACGGACAATGCCAAGCATATAGCAGACATACTCGGCATGGAGTACCGGGCGCTCAATGCGGCCGTCGGCTGGGCGGGCAATAAGATTAAAGATCTTTATGAAGCCGGACAGCTGGACGTGCAGAAAGAAAAGGATTCTTCCGGAGAAGACGGAAGAGAAGGATTCAATAAGGAAGAGATGTTTCCCTGGCAATATGTGTTTGACGGAGAAGAAGATGAACAGGGCACGTATCTCTGGATTCTTAAGCCTGAAACGGTGACGGCGTTCCGTGAGTTGGAAGAGGCGGATATTTCAGGGAAATCCTTGATTTTCCGGGCGTTGTCGGAAGATGTTTCGGCGTTTGGGGCGGAGGGGAATTTATTTTCCGCCACACCTGATGAAACGGTGAAAAAAATAAGAACTATACTTCTTGAAAAAGACCGGTTTTTCAGGAAATCTTTGCAGGACGCTTCCGAATGCTGTGTCTGCGGCATTCAAAGAATTTCTCTCTTGTCCGCCGTGCCGTACGGGGAAAAAGGCATGAAGGGGAAAGGACTTATTTTATGTCCTACCCATGCGGCACTTTTTGCAGCGCATCTGATTTCTTTCAGCGACAGGGGAAAGCTTCTCATTTCTCCCGGGGTGACGGAAGAGGAAAAAGAACGGCTCGGTCTTCGGAAAGGGCAGGACGCAAAGTATGGATTCAGCAGGCGGCGCATGGCGGAGCATCGCAAAATTTTTAATGAAGAAGGGCGGAAAGAAAAATGATTTTATCCGGCAGAGAAATAGAACGGCATATGGGAAAAGAGATTATCATCACTCCTTTTCATAAAGAGCAGCTCAATCCCAACAGCTATAATCTGACATTGTCCGACGATCTCATGATTTATGACAACCATGAACTGGATATGAAAAATAAAAATACCGGACAGCTCATCAAAATTCCGGAAGAAGGATTTCTGCTGGAACCTCATAAGCTGTACTTGGGGAGAACGGCGGAGTATACGAAAACAACCTGTTTTGTTCCCATGTTGGAAGGGCGGTCCTCCGTAGGGCGTTTGGGTCTTTTTATTCATGTGACGGCAGGATTCGGGGATGTAGGATTTTCAGGCTACTGGACACTGGAAATGTTTTGCGTCCAGCCGATTCGCATTTATGCAGGCGTGGAAATTTGCCAAATTTATTTCCATACTGTTTTAGGCGAGGCGGATCCCTATACAAGCGGGAAATATCAAAACAATAGCGGGATACAGCCCAGCCTTCTTTACAAGGATTTTGAAAAGTAGTATAATCAAACCAACTTCATAAGACTTTGAGCAAAGAAGCTTGCAGCGGATAAGGAAATGACCTGTTCGGCTGCTTTTTTTCTTCTCCGTTACAGGGGCGTGAGGATCGGACAGGAACGGACAAATAAAACGTTAAAATTCTTTCCGGCCAGATAAGCTCAAAGCATGAGAGTGAATGCCAATCAGGAGAGTGTATTGAGGGAGGTCATCGTTATGAAAAAAGCCATGAAAAAAATGCTTGTTGCAGGTGTACTTTGTATAGCAGGTGCAGGATTGATTGCCGGATGCGGCGACGGATCCAAGAGCGGTGGAGATAAGCAGTTTTTAAATATTGCCACCGGCGGTACGGCAGGTACGTATTATCCTTTAGGCGGAGCATTGGCGGAATTATTAAATGCCAATATAAAGGGAATGAATGCATCCGCTCAGTCTACAGGGGCTTCCGTAGCGAATGTAAACATGTTGAAAGACGGATCGGTCGATATTGCCTTCATCCAGAACGATATCGCCTATTATGCGACAACGGGAACGGAAATGTTTAAAGATAATAAGGTGGCGAATCTTCGCGGAATTGCCGCTTTATATCCTGAAACGGTTCAGTTTGTGACCACCTCCGATAAAGGGATCAAATCCATTGCCGACCTGAAAGGGAAAAAAGTGGCGGTCGGTGCGGCCGGTTCCGGTGCGGAAGCCAACGCGCGTCAGATTCTCGCCATGCATGGAATCACGTATGATGATATTGATGAACAGTTTCTCTCTTTTGGAGAAGCCGCCGATGCATTAAAAGACGGAAATGTCGATGTAGGTGTGGTTGTAGCGGGATTCCCGACAGCAGCCATTCAGGATTTGGCAGCCAACAAATCGGCTAAAATCATTCCTCTTACCGGAGATAAAGCGGATGCGCTGATTCAGAAATATCCGTACTATACAAAAGTTGTCATTCCGGCGGGTACTTATCCCGGACAAGAAGAGGACGTCAATTCCGTAGCGGTTAAATGCATTATTGTCGCAACGGATAAAATGAGTGATGATCTGGGAGAACAAATCGCCAAAGCGGTGTACGGACACCTGGATCGTATGAAAGCGGCTCATGCGGTAGGTAAATATATCACGAAAGATACGGCTCTGGACGGCATGTCCATTTCTATGAACCCCGGTGCGGAAAAGTACCTGAAAGCGAAATAAGAAAAAGAAAAACACGGTTTGACTGTAGAAAGGGGTGGGGTTTCGGCTGCACTCCTTTCCGTGTCTTTACCGAAAAATCTCAGTGGGAAGGACAAACGGACACAGCAGTCTGTTTATAAAATGATAAAAAAAAGAAAACAAGGCAAATTGGAAACACTGATTGCCTATGCAGGAATAATAATTACCATCGGGATTGCCGTTTTCGGTTATTATATACGCACCCCCTACCTGTACGGGCAGACGGAAGACGGATTCATCATACGCCGTGAAGTGGAAGCGGGAACACCGGTGACATTGGCGTACCGTCATTCCGTTCAAAAGACGATGATTTATGAATATCTGGCAGTCAATGACAGCGAAGACGGACTGGTGCTTCAATCGACAAAATACCAATCTCTGGGCGTGGGACTTCCTTTTTCCAAAGAGGAAGGAGAATTTCGCCGGGAGGGAGAATGGTTTATTTTAGACAAGATAAACCGTAAATATCCGGATCTGTCGATTCGTAACGGTGTCACCAATGATGAGCGTGTCATTGTCGGCGGTCATGAATATGTGCTTTCCGAATTGATGCCTGTCGGAAAAGAATTGCATATTTATGTAGCCCCCTTGTGGAAAGGCTATTGGATGAAAAAAGAGATTAGGAGTTGATACTTTTGGAGAATATGGATAAGAAAGAAGATTCGGCAATGGAAGTGCATATGGAAAAAGAACGACAGGCGGAAGCTCATCTCCAAAAGAAATTAAAAGAACTGGATAAAGAATCCAATACGGCGGAATATTCGGGGATTTGGGCAAAACTGATTGCTGTTATTTGCATCTGTTTTTCCTTATTCCAAATCTACACCGGTTTTTTCGGCGCTTTTGATGCAATGATACAGCGCTGTATTCACCTCTCTTTCGGGATTTCTTTGGTGTATCTTCTCTGCCCGACCAAACATGCATGGATAAAAGACGGAAATGTTCATTTTCTTGACTTGGCACTTGCCGTTATTGCGACGATTCCTCCCATTTATATTTTATTAAATTATCAACAATTGATTTTAAGAGCGGGTACGGTAACACCGACAGATGCGTTTATGGGCGTTATCGGTATTATCATGGTCATCGAAGCGGCACGAAGAATTGTCGGTCTGCCGATTGTTATTGTCGTGATTTGCTTTTTAGCATATGGTTTTTTCGGCTGTTACATGCCGGGACCGCTGGCGCATAGAGGATTGACAATCCAACAGATGGTGGGGCATCTTTTTTATACAACCGAAGGGGTCTTCGGCATTCCGATGGGCGTATCTTCCACTTTTATTTTTCTTTTTATTCTCTTCGGCGCCTACCTGGAGAAAACGGGATTGGGAAAATTCTTTATTGATATTGCCAATGCTATAGCAGGGTGGGCCTCCGGCGGTCCCGCGAAAGTGGCGGTTATTTCTTCAGCATTGCAAGGGACAATTTCCGGATCTTCCGTTGCGAATGTGGTGGGATCGGGATCTTTTACCATTCCGATGATGAAAAAACTGGGCTACCATAAAAATTTTGCCGGCGCTGTAGAAGCGGCCGCCTCGACAGGCGGACAACTTATGCCGCCGATTATGGGAGCTGCCGCGTTTCTTATGGCGGAGTTTGTAAGCATTCCTTACATGGAAGTTGTCAAAGCGGCGATTGTACCGGCCGTCTTGTATTTCATCGGTGTATTCTTGGGCGTTCATTTTGAAGCGAAAAAAAATAAGCTGCAGGGAACACCGAGAAATGAACTTCCGCCGTGGGGAAAAATCATGAAAGAAGAAGGGCATTTAGCCATTCCTCTCGTAGCGATTATCGGACTTCTTGCGTCCGGCTATACTCCGATGAAAGCGGCATTGGCAGGGATTATCGTTTCCATTGCGACAGCCATGCTCCGGGCGAATACACGCATGACTTTCAATGACGTGGTGGACGGTCTTATCAAAGGGGCGCGAGGCGCATTGGGCGTTCTTGTCGCCTGTGCTTCTGCAGGAATGATTATCGGCATCGTGACAAAAACGGGTGTCGGGCTCAAACTGGCATCCACGCTGGTAGATTTGGCGTCAGGGAATTTCCTGCTTCTCCTGTTTTGTACCATGCTTACGTCTTTGATTCTCGGTATGGGTGTACCGACAACGGCAAATTATGTCATTACTTCAACCATTGCCGCACCTGCTCTGATCCAGTTGGGCGTTCCGATTTTGGCGGCGCATATGTTTGTCTTTTATTTCGGGATTATTGCGGATATTACGCCGCCGGTCGCTCTTGCCGCCTATGCGGGGAGTGCCATTTCAGGAGGTGACCCGTTAAAAACGGGGGTAAATGCGTCTAAACTGGGGATTGCGGCCTTTATTATTCCCTATGTCTTTGTTCTTTCTCCGGAAATTCTCGGAATTGAAGCGTCAGTCACAAGCGTAGTGATGACTACTTGCACGGCACTTATCGGAATGACCGGTGTTTCTGCCGGAATGATAGGATATATGGCGGCAAAGACGACTTTGATGGAAAGACTGCTTCTGATTGCAGGAGGACTTCTTTTGATAGACCCTCGTTTGACAACCGATGCGGTGGGCATAGGCATCTTGGCATTCGTTCTGTTCCTCCAGCTGATGAGAAGAAAGAAAAAGGCAAACAATATATAAGAAAATGAAAAGTGCAGTTCACCAAAGAGCTGCACTTATTTTATGCGGATTTTAAATATATTTTATTCCTGCTTCTCTTCTTCCGTCCAGGGGAATTTCAATTTAGGCGGCACACCGTCCAGAAGATGAGGGAAGAGCGTGTTTTCTTCGTCATCTTTGTGAGGAACGAAAATGGGAAGACGACCGGGTAAAATTTCCAAATCAATAGGGAAACACGGACCCTTATCACCGTCCACATTGGTGCAAAGGGTAGTGTCGTCACCGATCGAAATATGCGCTTTTTTGATAGAAATCACCGTGAGAATTTCCGGTCCCAATTGCAGCCCCGCAAGGAGTTTCGGCGCTTCTTTGATGGTTCTGAGCCATTGGAAATCATGAAAGAGAGCCAGTTTAATTACGCCCTTGTTGCGTTCTGCCAATGGTACAAGATTTCTGAAACTTCCGGCGGAATCGGTAAGCATGGCGGCAATTAAAGGGGAAGACACCCGGATGGCTGTCCCGTTTTCTTCCGTAATTGTAAACTGATAAGAATGTTGCTTTGCGAAAACTTGAAACCCTTTCATGAAATAGGCAAGCGAACCGAATAAAGTTTTCTCTTTGATGGTGACCTGACTCACCGCCTCGGGAATCAAACCGGCAGCCACAATATTTATGAAATACCGATTATTGATTTTACCGACATCAATGAAACTTCTTTCAGCACGGCGGAACATATCAATCACTTTTTTCGGAGAGCGGGGCATGTGAAGAGCCCGTGACAAATCATTGACCGTTCCGAAAGGAACGAACCCGAAACAAGATTCGCTGTCTACGGAAACCATTCCGTTAATGACTTCATTGATAGTGCCGTCGCCGCCCATGCAAAAAATATCTTTATTTCTTTCCGCCGCATGGCGGGCGAAATCTTTGGCATCTCCCGCCTTTTGAGTCAACTTAATCGAGACGTCCTCATAGATTTCAGATAAAACGGATGTCAGATAAGGAATATAGCGGGGGGCTTTCTCTCTGCCCGATGTAGGATTCACAATAATGATACACCGCTTTGACGGTTTCAAAACAAAAGGCCTCCTTTCCCGTATATGGACTCATTCATTTTATTATATCAAATATCCCCAAATAGAAATCCATATTCGCATAGGCGTAAACAAAACGAATACGCTTGCGGGATATATGCCTTATCCTGTCCGGCGGCGATCAAAGTTTCCCGCCTGTTTCCCGTAAAATGGCAGAATAAAACAGCGGTACTGTCCCTATTCCGGATAATACCGCTGTTTCTGTATAAGTCATAATTATCTTTGAGCGAGGTGGCTGTCAAACATGAAGAGAAGACCGTCGCAGTCCTTGGCTTTGGTGAAGCCTTCCACATTATCACGGGCATTTACCTCTTCCTCCACCTGTTCAGTGATGTACCACTGGAGGAAAATTTCAGTTTCCAAATCCCCTTCCTTGCGGGCGAGATTGAAAATATCGCGGATAGAAGCGGAAACGGCTTCCTCATGAGCCAGAGAATCCTTAGCAACATCTAAAGGATTGCTGTAATGCTTCTTGACACCTGCAATGGGAAGGAAATCGACAACGCCATCCCTGTCTTCAATGTAAGAAACAAGCTTCAAAGCATGTTCTCTTTCTTCTTCATACTGCTTGTCCAACCATTTGGCATAGCCGTTCAGGGCGATATTTTTCATATCATGGGACATGGAACGATACAGATAAGCGGACTCAAATTCCATATTCACCTGTGCAACCAGTGCCTTTAAAAGTTTTGCAGATAATTTCATAATATGTCTCCTTTTCATATAAATTTATTTTTATTTCCGTGTATTGATTATAACATAGATAAATATCGATGTAAAGGATTTCATAAAGAATACAAAGAAATATGTATGGTGTCACTCCGGTATTTTCATAATAAAAAGCTGTTTTTATTTGGGATTATTCGGTGAAAGGCATATAATAAATCTATAATAGATGGATAAATAAGAGGAAACTGATACCAATGATTTGTGAGAGGTACAACCATGAAGAAAATAGATTGGGATAATTTAGAATATTACGATTTTGTAGGAATCGTAGCTGGCATAGCTGTTTTAATATATGCCTTGTATGTTGGTACTCTTTGGTATGTCACTTATGACTATCGGATACAAACACGGGATCAGATAGTCGAGATGTATCAGCAGATTTCTGATCCTATACATCCCATTAAAAATGATTATGGTGTAGAGCAAAAGTGGCTGACGTATTCTATTTTTGGAACAAAAGAATTTGAACGGGATTTAACTGACGATGAATTTGACCGATACAGAGAACAACTTTTATCCCGAGGATGGAAGATGGATAAAAGGTATGTCGGTAGCATTTCAAACCGTAGATTTACAAGCATGATTTTAAGAGAAAGAGAATTTGTTTTTGAAATTACCAGATGGGACGAGGAAAAGAAATGCAGTTTCTTCTTAGTAAAAGAAGACTGGATACATGATAAGGGATTTTAATTCATCCGCGGAGCTTTTTATGATAACCCCTGTCTTAATAATGTAGAAAAGGTACAACCATGAAGAAAATAGATTGGGATAATTTAGAATATTACGATTTTATAGGTTTTGTGGCCGTTGCAGCTTTTTTAATATATGCCTTGTATTTCGGCACGCTTTGGTACGTTACTTATGACTACCGGATAGAAATGAAAGACCAAATGGTAGAAACATATCAACAACTTTCCGACCCTATACCGCCTATCAAAGATGATTATGGGATTCAACAAAAAATGCTGGTCTATTTTGTTAGCGGAACAAGAACATTTGAACGGAATTTAACAGATGATGAATTTGACCGATATGGAGAACAACTTTTGTCCCAGGGATGGAAAATTGACAAAAGGTATACTGAGATTGACCGCTCCCGTAAATCCACAACTATGCTTTTAAGCAAGGGAGAATTTATATTTATAATTCATCGGTGGGATGAAGAAAAGAAATGCAGTTTCTTTTTAATAAAAGAAGACTGGATATACAATAAAGGATTTTAATTCATCCGTCTTTTGAAAGTATTTAGAATACAATAAATACTAAAATTGAGGGCAGATATCTTTTTAGGAAAGCAAGGGAGGAAATTATTTGTAGGATTCAGTAAAATAAGATATGATAGTTTGCCTGTGCTGCTAAGAGTGGACAGAGAAGTTCATGACGGAATAATGACGTTTTCTTCACCAATATATCAAATACAGACAATATGGGTAATGACGAGGTGTATAAATGATTTCAAAAATGAAACTCAGGGAATTAATACTGACTATATCAGGATTTGCGGCAATAATATTGATTTGTATTTTAGTCAGTTATTTGGAATCAAGGAAGCCCGAAATAGAGATAATGAGAAGCATTGCAGGAGTCAATATATATAATGAAAAACGTACATTAGCGGATTTATTGCAGTTTAACTATAGAACTCCTACAAATTATATTCTCACATGCTCTTTGCAATCTGACGGAAATCAAACAAATATTACAGACTATTATAAAAAATGTTTGGAGAATACCGGATGGAAATTTACAGGGGAGTCAAAAAATATAGATCATTCAAGCAACAGTAAGATAGGGGAGTCATTTAGTTTCGAAAAAGGAATATACAAATTGGAATTATATTTTAAAACTCAGGATTTGTATGATTACGAAAAAGGTGGCGGAAAAATTTTGCTGAAGTATTCTGTGGCAATTTATCCTGAAGCATGAAAAGAGGGACACAATTTATGTCTGATTATGATAAGAGAAACAATTTGTCTGCAGTTGGGTCTTGTTTTTTTATTTTGTCGGGAATACTTTCTATTTTTTATTGCATAGTAAAAATCCATGAAGGGAAAATTATTTTCATGGATTTTTCAGACTGTATTTTTATATTCCTTATTATATTAATGAGTGCATTTATAATATTTATAGGGATATGGCAGTTGCATACAGGACTGAGAAATTCAGACGAAAAGGGCATAGGGCGTGCTCAAACCTCTATTATGCATAAATTGATAAAACTATTTTGGTATCCTGAAGAATATTATAAAAGAAAAAATAGTCATACACGTACTAATAAGATAAAACACCACATAGGGGTTGTAGTGGCTGTCATGGCGGCTTTTCTTATAGGTGCAGTCTTTTTTTACTTACCCCGATTAATTTTACCTGAAATGATTATAAAAATTTTCATTCTTATAAGTATTATAGTATATTGCAGAAAATATCTGATGTAATGCATTTAATTGAAAAGCCATTTTACTTATGTTGCGGTATGCTGCAAAGCGGATATTTATATGTAGCTCCGTCAAAAAGAAAAAACAGAGCAATGGAACAATTATGCAACTCAATTTTTGAGTAAAAAATGGTGCAAAATATATTTGTAATATAAATGATTTGTGAGAGGTACAACCATGAAGAAAATAGATTGGGACAATTTAGAATATTACGTTGTAGGAATTGTAGCTGGCATAGTTGCTTTAATATATGCCTTGTATGTTGGTACTCTTTGGTACGTCACTTATGACTACCGGATAGAAATGAAAGACCAAATGGTTGAGACATATCAACAACTTTCCGACCCTATACCGCCTATCAAAGATGATTATGGGGTAAAAAAAAGATGGCTGATTTATTATATCGTCGGAATGAGGGAGTTTGAACGGGACTTAACGGATGATGAATTTGACCGATATGGAGAACAACTTTTGTCTCGGGGATGGAAAATTGACAAAAAATATACTGAGAATAATAAATACGGTACATTCGCACGCATGAATTTAAGTAAGGGTGAATTTATTTTTGTGATTAGTCGGTGCCTTGAGAAAAATACATGCAGATTCTATTTAATAAAAGAAGACTGGATATACGATAAAGGATTTTAATTCATTCGTCATAGAGAGTGGTTTGTTTGCATATCCGAAAAAATCATCTTTGTAGTTATGTAAGATTACCAAACCGGAAAGGTGCGTTCAATTCCATTACCTCTGTTAAATCAAAAAGCCCTTGCCAAATCAGTTGGTAAGGGCTTTTTGTGTACACTTTATTATTATGGAAACCATAAATGATCAAAATCACGTCTTTGATATAATATGCGGCGTACTTCCATTGTGTCATCTATGACCACATAAAAGATGCAAAAGTTTCTCACATAAATTTTGTAATAAGGATATTTTCTTTTCTTTGCCGATGGATAGGGACTAAATGAAAGCGGCATTTCCAACCGCTTCATAATGGCAATTTCCACATCATCGACAAGACGCATGGCCGCTTCCGGGTTTTTGAGTGTCAATGCGATATAATCAATAATTTCATTTAAATCCTGTTCAAACAGGGGCAGGAAAGACAGATTATATTTTTTTGGCTGCATAGATTCTGCCTCTTATTCTTCCAAACACAGCCTCTTTCGTGTCCCGTACAGCATTTTCCAGGGCCATTTTATCAGCTTCATCAAGACTTTTTTCAACAGTATCTGTAATTTTTGTATACTGCTCAATGCTCATCAGCACCATAGTTCCATATCCGTTTTTGGTAAGAAATACCGGATGATTTGTTTCGAGTACCATTTCCTCTACTTCAGGAAACTTATTTCTCAAGTCAGATACGGGCCGTATATTCATCATGTTTTCCTCCTCCTTTTATCTCAATTATATCTTAATTCTATCATGAATATATCTTATTAGCCATAGAGATTTGATTTTTTACCTTTTGTCATCTAAAAATATTTCACTTGTATATGATATGAATGAGCAGAAGAACTGCTTTTATATTAATCCGGGAACCGCTTATGTGGTTCTCTTTTTATTTGATGCCGGGAAGGTGGTTTATATGAATTGAAAGGAAAAGAAATCAAATTATTTGATGAGAGCGAACTCTTTGGAGAAACCATAGGCCTCTTGTCCAATTTGGAAGAAAGTTTGGACAGTTTGCTTGATGTGTTTGATGATTCACGGAATGAGATACGGAAAAGGCAAGCCCTCTTGCCAAAGGAAGCTAAAAGACTGTTTCAAAAAGGGGATCATATTGCTGTTATGAGGCTCTGTTATACACACCATGGTATATATGACGGAAAAGGAAAAGTCTATGAGTATAACGAGGGTAAAGTCATTCACCGTTCACTGGAATCTTTTGCCTCAGGGGATCTCCTTTATCTCATCAGTGATTCAGCAAGGTTTACGCCCGATGAGATTATCCGCCGTGCCAAAAGCAGGCTGGGAGAAGAGAATTACCATCTTTTATGGAATAACTGTGTTAATTTTGCAACGTGGTGCCGGTCAGGAGTACCACGGGAATAATGAAAGGAAAGAAAACAAAAATGGAAGAAAAAATGGAAGAAACTTTGAACGATAAGCAGTGTCAGCAAATTGGAGAAGCGATTGCTTCTATTATTAAAGACTTTGGAAGATTAACATCCTCAGTCATTCGTTTTATGGAAGACATTGATATAGCTTGTGATAAAGCTTTGGCTTCTATAGATGATGGAGAAGTAACGGAAAAAGAGGAAGATATAAACGGCCCGCAAGATATAGATGAAGCCGAAGATATTTTTGATAAAGAAGACTTTACGGAATCAGGAAACGATGCTAATTACGAAACAGAATCCGCAGAGATCTGAATACACGGGGGGCCACTAGTTTGGGCACCCCATTTTTATATATGAGGAGGAAAACAATGAAACAAGGTAAGAGTATTGAAGAACTGGGATTAGAGCTTAAAAGACAGCGTTTAGCAAGAAAAGATATCATAACGTCTACCAATAATTTGTCTTTTTACACAAACACAGAAGGAGCATCGTATCTGTGCACCAGAAAGCCGGATAAAACGTGGGAGAGATACCTGGTCAGTGAATTAACACACAGGCAGATTGCGTCCAAACTTAATATTCCTTTCCGCTACTATGAAAAGATGAGGGCAGAAAATCCCATGCTTTTGGACGAGAATATCATCAGTTGGTTCAAAAAGGATCCCCAGAAAAGAATGATTCGCACTATGGACCATACCGCAAGAGCATTTCTTTCCGACAGATACCGCCGTCTGGACAATATGGAGCTGTGTGCTTCTATTCTTCCCGTTATCAGGGAAATGAAAGGCGCAGAAATCAAGAGCTGCGAAGTAACTGATACCCACATGTATATCAAGGTGGTTAACCGCACCATGAAAACAGAAATACGCAAAGGTGATGCTGTACAAGCAGGCTTTATCGTAGCCAATAGTGAAGTCGGATTAGGCAGTTTAAGAGTAGAACCTCTGGTGTACCGTCTTGTCTGTGATAACGGTATGATAGCCAAAGATTTTGGAAAAAAGAAATACCATGCAGGTCGTCAGATTGCCTGTGAAGAAGATGCTTACGAACTCTATTCGGACGCCACACTTGAACAAGACGATAAAGCTTTCTTTATGAAAGTCCAGGATATTGTGCGTAGTGCCGTTGATGAAACACGGTTTAATTTAATAACAGACCGGATGAAACAAGCGGCTGATAGCAAAATACGTAATTCTACCGACGAAGAAATCCGTATACTGGCAGACAAGTTCCTGTTAAATGAAGAAGAGCAAAATGAAATTATGAGACAGTTCTTTATGGGCGGAGATAACACTTGGTACGGTCTTATTAACGCAGTAACCGCAGCGAGCAAAGAAATGGAAACCTATGAAAGAGCTACCGACTTGGAACGCATCGGAGGAGATATGCTTTCCATGCCCTTTGGCAGCAAGAAAAAATTACCTATCCTCAAAAAGGAGGAAAAGAAAACAAATCTTATCAAATACGCACCGATTGAAGAAATCCTTGCATAGATTCACTCTGCAAAAATCTAAAGGAAGGAAGGTGTTTTTATGCACTGGCTTGAACTCGCTATTGCTGTTGCCAAATTGGTAGACCAATTAAACGATGATAAATAACAAAAAGGAAAAACCGGCGCCGTTTCATAACAAGACTGCGCCGGTTTTGTATTTCAAGAAAGGAAGATATAATGCCCAATTGGTGTTTCACAGAATATATTTTCACCGGTCCTCTTAAAGAGTTGGAACGGTTGGAAAGAAATATTACAAAATGGACAGAAAAAAACTATGCTCCCAACGGTTTTGGTAAAGATTGGCTCGGAAATATTGCTGAAGGTGCAGGTATGGATTATACAAAAATTCCCTGCCGTGGTACTATCGGCAATTTATATATGCAGACTGACCAGGAAAGAAATAGAACCGGTCTGTACATAGATACGGAAACCGCATGGGTACCCCAACATGAACTGTGGGATTTCCTTATAAAAAAATATGCACCTCATACATCCTATCTTTATTATGCAGAAGAAGCGGGATTTGGATTATATGAAACCAATGATATTTTCCGCATGTACTTTGATTTTGACTACGTGGTGGACAGCTACTACGATGCTACGGCAGATGAAAAGATTGTACGGTTTCAAGACTTCTTTCCTGAAGGGGTGAATTTTTGGAAAGATGAGGACTTGAATGTTCTCCTAGCTGATATTCTGCATAAAGAAGGAACAACTAAAGAGCTGATAGATGCATTTTCCACTTTGGAGGACTGTTGGTCCGGTGATTCTTTTGTTTATTTTCATGAGGTAGAACGGGTAGATAGTCCTATATCCAATGCTCCTTATCTGAAAGAGGGAGACGATTATGCCAGCTAAAGAATTTATTTGTCCTGACGGAGGCACTATATCCATTCCCCGCTGTCTTTCTCAATGCCCCCATAAAGAGAGATGCATGTTTTTACCTACATTGAGAGCCCTTGCCAATTCTCTTGACCGGAATCTGGATAAGCCGTCTGTGACGGAACTTATTGGCGGTACAAGAGAACTGTATCTGAAGAAAACGACATCTTATGCGGTAAATCCAATGAACCAGGTCTTTGCCCTGCACGGAACAGCTATACACTCTTTGCAGGAAGCCCAAACCTATGGAGAACTTCTGTCGGAGGAACGCCTGCATGACAACATTACCAGCGGTAAGTTTGATTTATACGGAAAGATTCTCACCGATACAGAGGATACCGTTTTAGGAGATTATAAAGTCACAAGCAGTTACAAGTTGATGAAAGCTTTAGGGTATTACAAAGTGGATGTCCCTACAGGAGATGTATATAAAACAGGGATGAGAAAAGGCCAACCCAAATACAGAAAAGAATGGCGGACCGATGGTGTAAAAGCTGTCTTTGAATGGGCTGTCCAACTGAATTACTACCGCATGCTACTTGAAAAGCAAGGATTCAAAGTAAGCAGAATGGAAATACAGGCTTTTTGCAGAGATTACGGACTTCAAACTGCCTCGCAAAGAAATATAACCAAGCCGGTCCACCTGATTCCTATTCATCGTATCAGTAATCACTGGCTGCGAATCTATATGTCAGCCAAAGCAGAAAGATTCCGTAAGGCCTTAGTAAATAAAAAACTGCCTCCTCCCTGCAATTCAAGAGAGCGGTGGAACGGAAGAAAGTGTACAGGCTATTGCGACGTAGCTAACCGTTGTCCTTATGGTTTAGCGTTAAAACAAAAACAGGAAAAGGAGGCTGTCTGATGGAAGAAAAAGAGTTAATACTATCTCCTATGATTGCTGAACAAATGATGCAGGATAAAGAATACAGCCGGGGAATATCAAAAATAATTGCCCGCTATCTCAACCATGATTATGGATACGTAACACCGGAACGAGTTGTAATTAATGACAGAATACTTGCTTTCCATAGAAAAGAAAGCACTGTTGGAACAAGAGAAGTAAGGACCCAGTCTCCCTTTGACCTTGTCTTTGCCAGATATGAAAATCCAATGAACAAAAGCAAGTCACTCATCTGGGTATTTGAAGAGGATCTCCCGGCCTGCTTCTATCCAAGAATCTGGATAATCAAACCGGAAGAATACAACAGTTGGTTTCTTCCTATGAAAGAGAGGAAAGTTTCCGCATAATGCACAGATACGAAATTGATTTACACAAACTATGTATTGTTCAAACAAAACGCATTGCAGATGACAGCAGAAATAAAAAATCAATTCACAAAAAGGTCATAGAATCTATTTGTCGTTTTCTTTCCCATGACTGGGGTGATGCTACAGAAAGCTCAAAGGAAATGAATGACCTGGCTCTGGATACCGGTGATGATATATTGGGTATTTACCCTGTATCTGAAAACCAAAAAATATGGCTCGTGTTAGATCCGTCAACAGGTATGAACAAAAAAAGAATTTTAACAATCATGTATCCCGATGAGTATTAACTCATCGGGATAGTTTATTTGCAGGGATAAATTTCCCGGAAATGGAGTGTAACAATGAAACTAATAGCAGCAAAAATGATTGAAGTTATGAAAGAATGCAGTCACGTTCTAAAAAACGGAACAAATAATTTCCATGCTTACAAATATGCCACCTGTGCAGATGTACTGGAAAAGGTAAATGCTTCTTTTGTAAAACATGGGATTAGTACCATGGCTGTACCTGAACTTTTATCTATGGAAAAGGTAACAACAACGAAAGGAAATACAGAAAATTTAGCATCCGTAAAAATTACAATTATGCTCATCGATTCAGAATCAGGAGAAACGATGAGTATAGTCGGACTGGGAAGCGGACAGGACAGCGGAGATAAGGCTATTATGAAAGCACAAACGGCCGCTATTAAGTACGCATACCTTCTAAGTTTTGCGATAAGCACAGGCGATGACCCTGAAAATGATACTCTTCGGAATTATTTGGATCAGAAGGACTACAACAGTCCTTCTCTTAGGGACAGCAACTATGCTCCTTCCCCTACATCCTATTCCGGTGATAGATACCTTTGTGAAAACTGTGGTTCGGAAATAAATCGGAAGGTGAAAGACTTCTCAAATAACAAATATGGAAAGAGCCTCTGTATAAAATGCCAACAATTAATAAAAAGGAGTGCCTAACTTGAATCGAAATTCAATAGTCGCCTAATATAGGCGACTATTGTCCATTTTTAGGCAATGTTTACTTTAATGAATCCAATTATAATTAAATTAGCTATATATTATCTGAAAGAGGGGTGGGTCTAATGAATAGGCAACGTCAAATCATGTTTGAACAAATTGGAGCTAAAGTTGCCTATTATAGAAGATTAACGGGGTTCAGCCAGGCAGATCTAGCGGAAAGAGTACATGTGAATAAGAGTGTTTTAAGCCGTATAGAAAGAGGTCGATACAATGATAATATCCCCCTGATTTTATTATTTGATATTGCTGACGCCATGCAGGTGGATGTGGCTACTTTTATTACATTTAATGATTTTGAACGCAGGTTTTGGAATGTAGAAAGAAATAAGTGATTCTTTTTAAATTTCAAGACCTTTTGCTTTGCAAAGAAAAAGAGTTTGAAATCTCTATATTAGAAATGATTGGAGGAATTTATTGTGGAAATAAAATGTTCCCAATGCAGTGCACAACTGGAGGCAGGAGCGGCTTTCTGCAATCATTGCGGAGCTCCAATACGTTGTTGTAGCAGTTGTGGTGCAGTAGCCGGTCCGGATACAAGTTTTTGTTCTCAGTGCGGCAACCAACTGACAACTGCCTGTTCTTCTGCTGCGACCTCGGGTCCATTGGCGGCCGGGGAGATATCTATGCCATCTGAAAATAATAAAAAAACGAATGGTGAACCTACAAGTTGGACGCTGGAGTCCAGATTTTTAATACGATTTGGTAAGCAAAGCATAATAAATGCTGACGGTCCTTTATTGCAAATAAGAAAAGGGGCTGGGTTCATTGTTTTTGGAGTTCGTCCGATTACTTTATCAAAGCCGATACAAATCTATATTCCCGATATCTCATCTATAACAGTAAATGATAGTTATTCTATATCCGCTATTCTAATGATTTTATTGGGGTTAATCGGTTGTTTTGGTGAGAAATTTGTAGTAGGTCTTATTTTTATTGCAATTGGGATATTTGAATTGAGGGTCAGAAAAATTTCAATCATTCATCAAGGTCAAAAAACAACGGTAACAGATGATCAAAGCAAAGAAACCGTTCAGAGCCTCGTCGAATATATTCGTCAGTATAATCCTAACTGTATTCAATAAGTGGGGAGAAAAACATGTTTTGTACTAAATGCGGGAAGCAAATACCGGGAGAGGGAATCTTTTGTTCTGAGTGTGAAACTTCTATATCAGGGCGTACAGATTCGTATCCTACTGAATCAGAGTGTGGCAAAGAACCTCCGGAACAGCAGTCTGCTTTCGATACAACAATGGATTCTCCGCGAAGTATAGAAAATCTCATTGATAATGCGTGGAATACTTTCAATAAAAATCGTCATGTGGACGAACCGAATTTAATGCAGATTGATTTTAATAGTCCTAATACTTTAGAGGCTTTGCAGCGAATCATGGGAAGCGGTTATTACTATTACCTGCCCCGTTTCCAGCAAATACAAACTTATGGTAAATCAAGTTATAATTTCTACTCATTGGTGCTGGGACTCTTGCATGCCGGATATCGGAATGTATGGAGAGCTTTTCTTGAAAAGATGAAATATCCTTATCTGATCTGCATCATCATTAATATACTTTGGTTTATTTATTACTTGTCTGATATAGAATCTATTGATTATGAGAATTTTGAAGTGATGCTTGATTCTGCTGATACATTGATGACCATAGTCTGCTTTATATATCTGGTGATTTTTGCTTCTGATTTTGACAAAATTTATATGCGGCATGTTCAGCAAAAACTTTTGCACAAAGACTTCTCTCCTGATGAAGATATAGGACGAGGGCTCATTGTTTTTATACTATTTCTTATTATAATAGGGCTTCCGCAACTTTTGTTGGAATAAAAACAAGTACATGTAAAATTTGAAAGGAGTATTTATTATGTTTTGTAGTAATTGTGGTAAAGAAATCCCGGTAAATTCATTATTTTGTCCATTTTGCGGCAAATCAGCTTCTTCGTCTGTGTCATCAGAGACTACTGCCGCACAACCGACTCAGGTTTCACAATATCAACCGAAGCCTGTTGAAGCGACACCGCCGCTTAATCAACCACCAGTACCGCTGCACTCTTCATTTCCAAACCCTAGCATTCAGACGTTTCCACAGAAAAATATTTGGGAACGTTTTAAAGAAAATCGTCATGTGGACGAACCGAATTTAATGCAGATTGATTTTAATAATCCTGATACTTTAGCGGCTTTGCAACAAATCATGGGAAGCGGTTATTACTATTACCTGCCCCGTTTCCAGCAAATACAGACTTATGGAAAGTCAAGTTATAATTGGTACTCTATGCTTTTGGGTATTGTTCATGCCGCATACAGAAATGTATGGCGTGAATTGGTAGATAAAATGAAATGGGTACTTTTGGTTGTCGGTATATTATGGATTCTTCCACTTATTGTAGCTTTTGTTTCATCTCCTGTAGCGGTTCTAAGTGCAATATCACTTGCTTACTTTGCAACTATGGCTATAGGTATAACTCAGATTGTTGTGGCAAGTTCATTTGATAAGATTTATATGCGTCATATCCAAAAGAAATTACTGGCCAATGATTTTACGCCAGACGAAGATATGGGACGGGGGTTTAAAATAGCTTTGGCAAGTACAGGTATTACATGGATAGTCGTTTGTATCGGAATGAGTTCTCTTGCGATTCTTTAATTTACTTATTGTTTATCATAATATGCCTGGAGGTTATTTATGTTCTGTCCAAAATGTGGAAAATCAATAAATAATGAAAGTAAATTCTGCCCATCTTGTGGGCAAGTGATTCAATCAATTCCTCAGTCGGTTTCTACACAAGCACCTTTGTCTGTAAATAACAATCATTCAAAAATACCGGTTATTCTCGCTATAGGCATTATTTTAGTCATCGGTGGATTGGGGTGGTATGCAAAGGATAGCATTGCAGATAAAATGCGTTCTAACGGTATTGCAGTCTCTTTGGCTGATAAAATCTCTCCTGCTAAATCCCCGTTAAAAACGGGCGGTATATCGGAACCCAAGAAAAGTAATGCGGGGGAAGGATATTCTCCTAAAAATGTACAGGATAATGTAGAGAATGATGAACACCCATATGTTAAATCATTTTTACACTTGAAAACACCTGAGGGTCTCAGATATCGTGAGGTTTTGGATATAACTTTTTATCCCGGATGGAAATGTTACGTTGATTCAAATAAAAATCTTATAGTTGCAGGAAAAGCAAAAAGTCGTAAGGGTGACCCTGAGGATATTATTCTTACTTTTACCCCCCTGGATGGAGGAAGTGCATATGATCCCTCTGAATTTGAGTATATAAGTACAGGAAAAATGATGGGAAAACGTGGGGCCAGAGAAAATTGGGCTAGAATAACACGAAATGCTTTTGAACGGAGATGACACGTATCAATAAAATAGATATTTCTTGGTCAAAGGATTGAAGTGCCCGGCATACTGAATTAATGAATATTTCTCTTATTCAAATAATTCTTAACATGCATAGTTTGACCTGTTTTAGTTCTATATACAATGGAGATGAGCCAGGACAAGTTAAAATATACAAATTATCTGAATATCAGGGGGTATTTCAAGATACATATTATGGAAACAGTGAAATTTGGAGATTATTTATGTTTTGTCCAAAATATGGAAAATCAATAAATAATGAAAGCAAATTCTGCTTGATTTGCAAAGAAAAAGACATTGAAAGCTCTATATTAAAAATGGAATCCATATATAAAAATTGAAAGGAGTATTTATTATGTTTAGTGATGTTCGCAGCAAGAAGTTTCATAAAGTGTTTTATTTAATTTGTTTTATTTTCTTTTACACTGTTTTTGCATCATGCACACCCGTTGATGCAGCTCATTTTGTTGAAGTACACAAGAAAAATTTAAATATGCCTAGAAGTAATACGGAAGAAGCACAGGTTCAATTTATGGAAGGAAAACAGATTGTAAGATTTGCGGCCAAAAAAATGGATAATGGCACTTTTAGGTTGCTAAGTACAGGAAAATTAAACTGGATTGGTATTGGACAAGAATACTGGCGTTATCAAGATTATCCAATAAGAAATAATTATCCGGATTTTATCGTAAGTCAATATAGAGATACTGAAACAGGACGTTTTATCTACGGAATTAACTGCCTTTTGTACGGAGAAGAATGCTATCGTTCAATATTAGTAGGTCTAAATGATAAGCGAGATGTGATGAATACTTATATAGATAGTGATAATTTCCCGAAGAATGATGCTGACGAAGTATTCCTATTCACGAAGAATGGGAATTTATATATGGAAGTTGCACCAAGGTCTCTCAGCAAAGTTGCACCTGGATACAAATTATATTGGTCAGATGAAAATAAATGGTTTGGCTATGAATACGTGAATAATGTAAAAGAATGAAATGATTTTATGTAAATACTTAAAAGAAATATTTATTCTATTAGCGCCTGTTCCGGTTTAACTTTACTTAATGCGAAAATATCATTTTAATTAACCATACAAAGCGTATTTCATAGGAGGCTTAATGCAAAAATTTGTATGTACGAGTTGTGGAAGCAATCAATTCACTAAAAAAGACGATTTATACATCTGTGATTTTTGTGGGACAAGTTATGCACCAGATCAAGTTGATAAATTATCTTTAGAATTCCGTGCAAAAGTTGATAATTTGATAAAAAATGCACAATTAGCAATGGATCAAGAAGATTGGGATAATGCTGAACAATATTTCAATAAAGTTCTTGAGTTTGACATTGGGAATACAGCTGCTATCTTCTATAGGCCATATGCTAAGGCAAGAAAACTGCTTTCAAGCAGTGTATATCCGCTAACACGTAAAACACAATTTGACATTTTATCAAACAGTTTTGATTCGATTGAAGAACGATTTACATTAGAAGATGAAGGACTAATAAAAGACATGTCAGATTACATGGAGGATTTAGTAAACACAGTTTTCGTTTATCAAAGTAGAAATGATAACGACAATTCATCAGAAACAGAAGAGCTATTTGCCCCCTTGGTATTGGATTTTATAAGTTTTTGTGCTGATCTTACGGATAAATATAGCGACAAGACTAAAACCGTTTATCTCAACAACATCATTATTTCCCAGGTTGATAATTTGGTAGAGACTGGCTATCTGGGACTTTTTAGTGAGGATAAAAAATCATTAAAAGAGTGGAGGGATTATGCTGTTGCACAATTAAATGAAATTGATCCATCTGTAGAAACACCCCCTGAGGTTCAAAGTCCTGTTAAATGGGGAAGCATTGCTTCTTATGTAATAGGATTTATTGTAGTACTATACTGGATTTTCTTCAGGTGAAAATACAAGGAGATTTAAGATGAAAAAATCCAAGGTCTTGCTGATTGCTTTTCTATCCATTTTCATGATTCTTTCAACTGGATGTGCTAAGCATGGTACATACTCTGATTACAGAAGCAACTGGAATAAAAATGTAAAGCAACTTATTGAGAACAAACGAACAACTTTGCCTGAAAACGCCTTAAAAGTTTCTGAAGGTGATAAAGGGAAGCTAATATCAAATATTAATAAAGAATACTTGACTACATTTGTTACCGAAACAGGTACTAAAAACAGTCTGTGTGTTATAACAGATAAAAACGATAATATTTTAAGTATAAATTTAAACGCAGTTATTGATTGTCAAAATGGAGGCAACATTCAGTCAGATTTTACTTATGCAATGACAACCACCGGTATAGCAATAATGTCTATGGATGAAAAAGATTCTGAACAAGCCTTGTCAAACGTACTGGTTCCACCTAATACCGTCATGCATCTGGATAAAAGGCTAGGAACTACAAGAACCTATACTGATAAGGCAGGAAACCTATATGAGTTAAAAATTACAGGTGGAAATGCATGGTATTATTATGGACTGATATCCGGGATAAACGATGTACATTTTAATCTTAAAATCCTTCCCGCGAAAGGGATAAAAAAACTTGATGAGGCTTCTTATGCTTTATTATCATCTATAAATAAAGTAGACGAGTCTGACCGATTTAAGATATATAAAGCTGATGTAACATGCACTGAAGGATCTAACGCTGGGTTAACTGATACTATATATATTAAAATCTTCAACGATGGATTTGTTTGTTATTCTTATAACAATAGAGAATGGCATCATATTGATTTTCAAAAAAAATACTGGGCAACTGAGTTGGCCAAATTAGTTGGTAATGAGATTGGAATAAACGTCAATCTATTTAAATAATATGGAGAAGAGCTATGTTAAAAAAATGCATTGTATTTTTACTATCATTTGTTATTGTATGTAGCCTTAACGGCTGTGGAAATAGTACAGAAGATAAATGTATTAAAACATTCCAACAGGGAGCAGCAACACTAACAAAACTATCTGAAGACTATAAAAAACTAGATGATAGCAACCTTGATGAATTTTTAGTAAAATATGTTTCTTGCCGTTATAAAGTCATGGCTTTACGTAAGCAAAATGACGTAAGTTCTTTTATAGATAAATTAACTCTTGAGGGAGAAATGCATAAAATTAATAGGGCTAAGGCTGTGTTAAATGTCTTTAACCCTAAGCCACAGGATCAAGACCTTATTAAGAAAGCAGACGAGTGGGATAAAGAGCATAAAGAACTTTCCGATAGCTTGAATGCATTCAGTAGTGCAATTGATAAAGTTACAAAAACGATAGATAATAATTATAGCAATCATGGATATGAGGCCGAACGTAAAATTTCTGATATCATAAGAAACATAGGTGAGGCTAAGCATTGGGATATGAATTACCCTATTGACAAGGACTCTATAAAACCTATTTCTGACTTTTTACAAGACAAACAAACAAAATCAGATTCCGCAATGAATTACAAGGGTTCAAATAAAAATAGTACAGGCGGCGTTCATTCCTCAAATAATGCACAGCTTTTAGAAGCTGGTAAAATATTATCAAAAGAATTCGGAATATCAGGAAATTCTATTCAAGCTACATCATACGGCAATAGTGAAAATGGATTTCTTGCTTATCAAGATGGCAATATTATACTTGTTGACAGAAAAAATCATCGACTTGCATATGTTGAGGTTCAATCAGATACTTTTGATCATATAAAAAGGTGTATTGGACAACCAAATACTGAATCTTCTGTTGTAGCTTATTTCACTGTAAAAAATGATACTCGAGGAGATGATTGGGAAGCTGGTTCCTGGGATGGGAATACGCATATCATTCCTATGTTTATAACATTTGAGGTGTCTTCTACAAGACAAATAGTTCCGGGCATGTTAACTACAGGAAAAGGAGCAAGACCTGGGCATATGCAGGGATACTTATTTGAGCAAAGGAATGTAGACTTAGGTAATTTATTTATTACAGAAGCACCAGCATTGATAAATAATGCTGACAATTCTAATATTAGTCTTTAATACATAAAATCAAGGGGATTGTAAAGATGAAAAAGTTTATTACTGCTGTGTTATTGGGAACTTCTATTGCTTTTTCCGGCATGACCGGAGTTATTCCTGCAGCGATAGTACAACCTGTATCGGCTAATGACCAATACCCTACTTATTTATGGGGGGATACTAATTATGAGATGGTCTATGGTCATATGGGCGTTGGCTATTATATTGACTGGTCATCGTATACCCTGATTAAAGAGCGGGGTATTAAACAGGGACAAATCATATTTGCAGTTAATGTTGTTTCTGTCGATATGAAGCAGAATACAGTGATTGGAACAGATACATACGCTTATTTAGATGATAGCCAAAGAGGTCAATTCGTCTGGAATGCCGATAAAAAAGTGTGGAATCAATTCAATCCGGAAGAGAAATATGGTTATAATGCAGTTCTGATTGGAACGTATGAGGCCGGTATGAACAAAGTTTACCGAATGTACGACTAATAGAATTACAGGTTATAGATTTTACTTTGCGGCTACATGGAAAAGTAAAAAATCTTATCAACAAGCAAAAAACAAAAATGACTGTGGGAGCATAAATATGCATCCACAGTCTTTTTATTTCTACCAAAAGGATAATAAAAAAATTACATTTTCTTGAATCCAGTTTAGCTTGTCTTTTTATTTTAGTCCTAACACAAAACATAAGCTTACATCTCTTCCCCCAAAACGATAGAGGACAGAACTTCTGCCATGGATTTAATTACAAACGTGTAGAAATCAGAAGGCAAAGGGGTTATTGATGTATAAGCATATAAAATCCCAGATTTTCCACATTTCCCACTCATTTAATATATAGGTAGGTACCCCAAAACGGTAGTTTTTAAGGTGTGGGAAATTGGGGAATTTCATAAATCTATTAAAAATAATATTATCATGCATAAGTATATACAATTGTCTAACTTGTTTTCTTTTAATAAATTGCTAAAATATCTGTCCATAGAAATCATTGAACGAATTTAGAATAATTGCATAAAAATGTATATTTAAAAAATAAATATGTATGTACATACTAATAATGATTATTTTAAATTGTTTTAGTATGGAGGTACATTATGAAAAACGAACAGATTCCAATCAGGGTAAGTAGTGAAACGAAACTTTTGTTAAAGGAAAGAGCCATGTCTTTACATATGTCATTGTCAAAATACATGATTCATGCAGGATTAAATCATGAGACACGGGTGTTGCAGGAAGGAACGGAAATTCTTTCACTATTGTCTGCTATTTACAAGAGGTTAAATTCTTTAATTATCATTAGCACGGAAGAAGAAAAAGAAATCCAGCAGGAGTTGAAGAAAATAGTATGCAGAGCAAAGGAGAATTTATAATGTCTATTTTGAAATTTGTGAATAAAACACCTAAGCCAATACATGAAATGTATTCATACTTGACTGATCCGCAGAAGACAACACAGAATATGATTTTTGGTATAAATGTAAATCCATATAACGCAGGAGTTGAAATGGAGTTTACACAAGAAATTTACCATGTCCATGAAATTCGGAATCCTTATGTTCAAGTTATTTTCGCATTTGACCAGGGGCTTAATATTTCGCCCCTACTGGCCCTCAATATATGTAAAAGAATAGGGTATTCTTTTGCGTATGATAACAGACAAATCTTTGGAGCGATGCATTATAATAAACCGCACCAAATACATTGTCACTATATGATTAATTATGTAAGCATTGATGGTAGTTTATGGAGGCAGGGAAAATCAGTAGTGTCGTATAAAAGTGAAATAAATGAAATATTACGGAGGTATCACCTGAACCCAATTTACTATTATGGACAGTAACCACGAATTAGCTATTAGCAATCCTGCTCAATGATATAATAATAAAATAAATCTTGATATTATGATTTGTGGTATTGATTATATGGCAGGAGTATTTATGGAAGAAAATATATTAGCTGATAAAGTGGAAAAACTTTTACAATACATAGAATCATCGATGTGTTCTCCAACAAACATAGACAATATAATTATTACCTGCATGCAAAGTAGAGAGTTACTAGAGGAAATCATAAAAACATATCATCTCATAACCCCAAATCAAATTAAGCGCCAAATGTATAAAGACTGGATGTTTAGAAAAGAAATCTTGTATTCCTATTTTGTCTTAAAAATAGAAGACTTGCTAAAAGACGTTGATTATACTCAGATAAATTTCTGCGTAGATAAGGCATATTTGAACGAGTTACTTGCAAAGACAAATGGAAGGGTACTTTGGTCTGCACAAATAAAATGCAGTTATAGTGCATTAGGAGTCAAGGAACTTATATACCTGCCTGCTATGTATTTGGTAAAAACAGGGTGGATCAAACAAAATATAAATTTCATTACAGAAAATGATGACTCTGTTACTCTTGAAGATATTACTTTGAAAAGATTAAAAAAACTGGAAAATTTGGACTCATATAATATTCCGGAGGAAGAATCGAATAAAGCGAATGCCATTCAAAAATATTTCGGGGATATTCTCCGCCCCAGGAAATATTTTGGAAATGATGTAGAATCTAATTATTCCAGGCAATTATATGATGATTTGGACATTCTTTCCACGTATATACGCCATTTAAAAGGAAATGAAACACACGAATCACTAACAAGAGATGATTTATATAAAAAAATAATGACTGATTCAGGCATAGCGAAATTTTATTATATATATAAACTATATATTCTTTGGAAGTATCAAAAAGAAAATAGCCGGGAACCAATGGATATTACTTCTATTGGGTATCTAACCTATGCTGAGGCAGCGGATAACTACGAAGGGCAACGCGGGATGATAAACAGAGAACCATATCATTCTATTCATTTCAGCAAGCTGATTCCGAATGAAAATATATTGAAAACTGAAAAGAGAGTTTCTGATAACGTATCACTAGGCAAGCTTATCGGGTTCACTAGTGGAAATGGCATATATACTGATGAATTGTACACTTTACTTTTGGTAAATGGAAATATGGCAGTCGAGGAACTCATTCCTCTTAGTTTTATCTGGCACTCTCATCTTTGGGGAAGTGCTTACTACATTAAGTCTTTATTTAGTTATGAACTTCGAGAGATGTGCGCAAATTATTTATCAGAGCTTGCTGTCAGAAAGCATGCAATTGAATTTTTGAGACCCAGGCTGAAATCAGGTCAGATTACATCGTATGTATTTTGTTTGTGGGACTTATTCTTTTATCATACTAATAAACATGGACAGTTAATTCATGCCATTAGAGAAGAAATCATAAATTCTTTAGACATAAGCAAGGTGCCGACAGAAAAAAGGATGTACAATCTATACTTTGAAATAGAAAGAAATCCTGATGCGTTTATAAAATTATTTTCACCTGTGATAAAACGAGGAAAGAACAAAAATGAATTGATTTTCATGCCATCGCCCAATTATGATGAAAATGTTGCATGTGAAGCCGCGGAAAATCTATTGTCTTCCTATATATATGGGGATAATTTTACACGTTCCCAGCAGGATGAGATGAAGGAACGGATAAAAGATGTTACACCGTTCTTGTGTTCATTTTCCGGAAAACAGGAAATAAAATATAGTGATAAAGTAAATTGGATTTATTGTGGATGTATAGGCTTGTACTTTATGTGCAAGATAATTCCAATTCTTGATAAAAGGCTAGGCTTAAAATTAAATACACTTGATGTACAAAAGAAAAATACCAACTTATCCAAGAAAACTATTGATAAACTTCTAAGGTCAATACGATTGGGGTTATCTGAATCATATTACCAGATTCTACAGAGCTATCCGATAAAAAAATCGTCATATACCCGGATACGGATTAATGAGTTTTCGACTTTGATAAACATAGAGAATTACAACTCCGTTAGAGAATCTGCTGTTCCCTTGGTTGGTGAATCAGAAAATAAAACAGATTTGGCACTTGTTCGTTCTATAGTTATATTTGAAATAATTTTATTATTCGTAGACTTGTATGAGTGCCGTGTACCGTCCTGGGCGCGGGATGGTGGAATTGAGGAGTTAAAGGACAGCTTGAGACAAACAGAAAAAGGGAATGTGTATGCTCATAACGATATTAAGAGTTATTTACTAAATTTATATAGATAACAGATTGAGCCGAAGAAAAAAGACACGTCTTAAGACGTGTCTTTTTTCTGTATAAAAGTATCGGCTTTATGACCGTTACCCTGCCGCCGGACTGCGGTAAAGTCAAGATATCCGATATTAAGAAAGGAGTGAAAGATGAACATGAAACCAAGCACATTCGAAAAGGCACTTGCAGAAAATACCGTGGAGAAGGAATTTCCTGGACGTTGCGACCACGACATCTATCCCAGCGGGCGGAAATTTAGTTTTACGAAGAAGAAGAACGAAATGTATCTTCCCGAATCAGAAGAGTATTACATCGCCCGCGGACAGCCGTTTCTCACCCGATTTTCCCGAGAAGAAATTGACAAAAAAGTAAATCAAACGGGAGGAAACCTGCTTTCTGGCACGAAGTTTATGACCCGGGGTCATTATATTCTGGTTCTCACAAAAAAAGGCCATTACGAGCTTCTGACGAATTTCAATCCCATCCCCAAGGCTAGGGTAACCGTAAAAACCACGGGGAATGAGGAGAACTACATAGAGTTTCAGATTCAGCTAAAACGAAGCAGTCACACATTTTCGATCAAATCGAGTGAAATGGAGAAATTTTATAAAAAAATGAAACAAGCAATTCCGGCGGCATATGTTTTCGCTGATGCAGGGAAGGGAGAGGAGAGCCTCCGTGAATACATCGCCGAAATTCTTGAAGAAAAATGGCCCGCAATGATAGAAAAAGAAATTTTCAGAACGGGAGGCTGGTGGAAGATTGGAAAGCGGATGATGTATTTGTCCGGGCGCGATGAGAACTGCATGGCAGGGCGAAGGCTTGCAGACACGAAGGAATGCAATCGCCAGCTAGTGATTTCTCGTGCATTTGAGGTTCTTGAGATTGCCCCACGGCAAATAAGCGTTCCAATATTTCTTTTCGCTCACAGCGGATATGTCAAAAAATTATTCTCAGAGGCAGGGCTGCCGATCCAATTTATTTTCGATTTAATTGGGCCAACGGGCTCCAGAAAGACCTCGCTGGTGAAGGTCCTGTTCTGTCTTTTTCAAGATATCAACCAACGCGGGAACTTCGTTAATTTTTCCTCAACGCCAAGGGCAATGGAAATTGTTGGAGAGCAAAATGTCGATGGAATCGTGATTCTGGACGACCTATCAGACGCAATGAGTTCGGTTCAAACGGAGAAATTCGAAAAGTTCTTGAGGAGTTTGTGTGACCAGGAAGGAAGGCGCCGTTCAACTGATGGGGGAAGGACGCTGGACATCGTAGAGACGCAGTTTACAGCTGTACTGACGGCAGAGAGCTACTTCGATGACATGCCACAGTCATCCAAACTCCGGAACATCGCCCAATTTATCGATGCGAATACAATCTGCAACACGGTGCTATCGAGATTTCAAGAAGAACAGCGATTTAGCAAAAATTCGGGGAATCATTTTTCGCTAGAGGTGTATATGACTTTGTTCGTCGAATGGGTCGGTGAAAATTGGAATAACCTCAGGCTTCGATTGAGCGGATACGTGCCGAATCCGATAGGAATAGAATATGCCCGCTTGGAAGAGGCGCGTCGGGTCCTGCACGGAGTGGCAATGCTAGTTCTGGATTTTGCCTGTGCGTACGGAATATACCGTGGCGAAGATGGGGGATCCGTTTTTTGCGAGTGGACTCGTTATATTGATGAGCTGATTCTTCAAAATCAAAATCTTTGCCAATCTGCCGCTCCGGAAGTGATGTTTTTAACGGCTTTGACCGATTTGATATCCTGCGGGGAGCTTAAAATATCGGCAGGAAAAGCTGACTTCGAGCGCCTTCCTGACTTTTACTGCGGATTTCACGATGGTGAATTCGTGAAAATTAACCCGCTCCGGGCCTTTGATTTCGTGCGGAATTATTATTTGAAGACGCATCAAAAGTTCGATTTCTCTGCCAATATGATTTTTTCAAACCTCGTTTCGCGGGGGATCAGTGAGGGGTACAAAGAAAGAAATCGAACGAATCCGAGGCCTTTGAAAAAAGTCGTAATCAACGGACAAAAAATGCAATTTCTATGCCTGAAAACGGCTGTTTTGAATATTGATAAGAGTTAGGAGGAGATTCATATGCATTTTTTAGGGATTTTAGGGGATTCTGTTTTCAGAGAAACAAACAGAGAAAAGCTTGCTGCAATTCTTTCGAATTTTGCCAGTGGCTGGGGCGAAGTGTACGCGGTGGAGAGTGACAAAGAGGCATCAGCCCTTTTTCAACAGATTTTTCTACGGCGTCAGTACAGCAGGAGAAGACCAATTTCTTCAGATTCCTTCCGGTTTTTTGAGGGAAATTTCTACTATAAATTACCGGATGATGCAATCCTGGCTCCAAGCTCTGACATATTTACGCCGGCAGCCCAGGCTTATCCGTGGATAGGTACGGCAAGTCCAGGGTTTCAGCCAGTTGCCTGCTATTCTTCATATTGGGCCTGCGTGGGTACGAATGCTTATGGAATAGTGGACAATCTGCCTGCCCTCTTGGGGTTTCTGACGGAAGAAGAAATAGCCTATCCCGCTGCTTATCACTTTCAAAACGAGATGATGGCCAGAAATGCCGCAAAAAAAATTTATGTCTCGAGGCACTTTTCAAAGTTCCGGAAATCATTACCGCTGTTTCCGATTGATTACAGCGTGAATGAATTTTATATTGACGAAAAATTTTCCGAAAACTTAAATCATGAAGAGGACGATGAAACGTGGGAAAAGCTGATGTCGGCAGGATTATTTCAAGACTATCAAGGAGGTTGAGAACAATGAGCGAATATACAGGTACAACGCAAAGCTCTAACGAGAATGCAGAAGTGCGAGACGAAGCACAAACGAAAAGGTTTCTTTCCGTAATAGAAGCGGCGCGATACTTAAATCTAGGGAAAAGTACGTTGTATCGCATGCTACAAGAGGGCCGGATTCCCTGCCGGAGAAGTAGTGACGGGAAAAAAGCGAAATATATCATATTCATTGAAGAGCTAGAGCAAGCGATGCGATGCGATGTAAAATATTAAGCAATCAGAGCCACCCGCACAGGTGGCTCTTTTAGGAGGTTATAAAATGAAAGGTTCAATACATAAAGTTCCGGGTATTGATAATCGCGGACGTAAGAATTACAGTTTCAGGGTTATGTATACAATCATCGATCCAACGTCGGGAGAACGTAAACGTACAACTAAGCGAGGATTTAAAACTAAACGAGAAGCACAAACTTTTCTGTCCCTTATCGAAGATGAGAATAAAAAGATAAATCAATATACTGAAGGAAGCTATCAAACATTAAGCTGTTACCTTAAGTTTTGGCTGGATACTGTTGTAACAAATAAGGTAAAACGCACAACTGCAAGCGATTATAAAAGAATTGTGAATACGTATATTTTGCCCTATGCAGGAAAAATATTACTTAAAGACATAAGTGGTGTAACGCTAGATTCCATGTTTGATTCACTAAAAATATATGGAAATACTAATCCTGCAAAAGAACTTTCTCCACGCACATTACTGTATATACGAAGAATTTTGCACAAAGCATTTAAGGATGCTATAAAAAGAGGCTATATAGATAAAAACCCCTGCGATTACATGTTATTTGAAATCAAGGCGGATAGATTCGAGCCGGAAACTTACAGTAAAGAGGAGCTTGTCAATTTGCTGAATTTAAGTAAGAATTCGTCTATGGCTATACCTATTGCACTAGCAGCGTTTTGCGGTTTAAGAAGAGGAGAAGTACTTGCAGTTACCCCCAATGACGTAAATTATGATGAACAAACAATATCCATAACAAAACAAATTGTTGAGATTGACGGTAAGGTGCAATATGCTTCGCCAAAAACGGAGAGGAGTAAAAGAATGGTTTTTATGCCAGGCTTTTTAGCAGTGATGATAAAAAAACAGATTGCACTTATACAAAAATTATATGGTGAGTCAGAGTCGGTAATTAATACTTCTCCTATTTTAAGGAATAGTAAAGGAGGGGCAATCAAGCCGAAGAACTTATCAAATGGTTTCTCAAGATTTTTAAAAAGACATGGACTAAGGCATATTCGTTATCATGATCTGAGGCATTCATTTGCTTCTCTGCTTTATAAGGAAGGTATTCCTCTGAAGACTGCTTCAGAATTACTAGGACATAGTACTATAGAAATAACTGCAGACATTTATACACACCTTAGTCAAAAAGAAAAAAACAGAGCAGCGGAGCAACTTTGCAACTCAATTTTTGAGTAAAAAAATGGTGCAAAATATTCCAAATTTTTTCCAAATCCTTTCCAAATTTTTTAAAAATGTTGTCAAAATGTTGTCACTAAGGTCATTTTTGGACAAATTAAGGCATTAGCACGAAAAAATACCATCGGTGAAATCACCGATGGTATCTGTCTTTATGGCGGAGAGAGGGGGATTCGAACCCCCGTGCCGGTATTCGCCGGCAACATGATTTCCAATTATAGGTATGATTTAAGAAATGCGATAAAATCTGACAAAATATAGGCTTAATTTGGCATAAAATGATAGAAAAAAATACAAAGTGTCGTCAAAAGTGTCGTCAGATAATCTGATCTAAAACATGTATAACTTCGGATTCTATTTCGGGGGTCACGTGGGAATAAATATCCATTGTGACTTGGAATGAGCTGTGACCTAAACGGTATTGGACAAGCTTGTGATGAACGCCTGATTTTAATAGCATGGTGGCGTGCGTATGGCGGATACTGTGAAAGGTCATCCCCGGTAAGTCCATTAGCTCAAATATCCGCTTTGAAATTTTTTCTATGTGATTTCTTCTAATCGGTGAACCGTCATCACGACAGAAAAGAAGTCCGTTATCTTTGAAATTGGGCGTTGATAATTTCTTTTGCAGAGTCCTTGATATTTGTGCATGAATCATTTGCATAGTATTTTTATCGACGGATATTGTCCGCCTGCTTGATTTTGTTTTTAGATCAGTTGATATTGTTTCTTCTCTTCCGACTTTAACGATAGATTGAAGTACGGTCAGTGTGCTTTTTTTGAAATCAAAACTTTTTTTATAATCTAGTCCGGATATCTCTCCCATTCGAAGCCCTGTGTAGGCAGCAATCCGGAAATAGCATTTCATCCACTCTTCAGGCAGTAATTCTATCATCTGCCGTATCTGATTATTAGTGAGAGTTTTTAGTTCTTTTCTTGGTATTTTAGCATGCTTGATGTTTGTTAGTGGGGAAACCGTAATTGCGCCGTCTTCTGCGGCCTGTTTTAGTCCTGCATGTAGAATTGTGTGTAAGTTATTAACGGTCCGTGGAGATTTTTCCGTCAACAAATCGGTAAAATAGGTGCGAAACATCGCCGGGGTAAGGTCAATAAGCAATATGTTTCCAATGGGAGAATCGGTAATATATTTTTTGATTGTGTAGTAATAATTTGTATGTGTCACCGGTGAGATATTATTTTTTATCGATTCAAGCCATGCGCTCATCCATTCTTTGAGCAATATCCTTTTTTCGGCAAGCGGGCACTTTTCTTGCATTTCTATATATTGCTCCCGCTTTTCTTTTGCCTCTTTAAGTGTACGGCCTAAAAAGTGCTTCCGTTTACCGTTAATTTGAATAGTAACTTCATATCGTCCGTCTTTTCTTTTGGGCATAATAAATCAGCTCCTTTCAAAATAAGAGCTGATTTGATATGATATATGAGTAATCAGCCCTCGCTTGGGGTATTACATTTTCCCGTCAGTATGTGCCAGCATACTGACGGGAGTTTTATATTGGACATAAGTTGACCTTGTCAAAAGATTCTATTTGCGTGTTGCCGACAAATAACAATTCTCTTTCCATCCTTTTTCTATTTGCAGTGTACTGCAAATTATACGTGAATCCATTTGAACGGGAATACAAACCTCTAATGCGAGGGACATCATCATAAGTTGTAATCCATTTATAATCGGTTAAATCTTGAATAGCTGCAGAAAGTTTTTGGTGATATTCATCACTTAATCCATTTTTATATAAATATTGACCTTGCTTGTAATAAGGCGGGTCAAAGTATATAAATAAATTGCTTCCGCTGTAAGAGGGAATTACATCTCGGATAAATCGGATTCCATCTTTTGAATATAAATAAATGTGTTCGGAATATTTTGCAATTTCCTCAATTTTTTGAATTAATGCAGAAGGATTAAATCTGCAATCCAAGCGGTATTTCGAAGATTGTGAAAATCCGCCGATGGGACCACCGGTAATAATGCCAGATCTATTCGTTCTGTTTAAGAAAAATGCAGCAAAAGCCAATTCGAAAGAATATCGGGAATCCACCCGTCGCTCTTTGTAAATGGAATTTTGCTTATGCCATTCATCAATAGTAACAGGCGTGCTTTTTATTTTATCTATAAATCGATCCGGTTCATGAATAGCAGCATTCCAAATGGAATAAATTGCCGGATCGAAATCATTTAGGATAATAGACTCGACAGTACCGGACAATAAAAGATTTAAGGCAATTCCGGAGCCTCCACAAAAAGGTTCACAATATACAGGGTGCACGATTTTATTAAGTTCGATGGTGTGCTTTATGAATTTGGAAAGTTGGGTTTTGCCACCGGGATAACGAAGAATGGATTTTGTTGTAGGCATGATTTTCACCTCTTTTCTATAAGATACATTAAATGGAAGTACTTGGCCATAGCTATTTTAGAGGATCTAATCCTTGACGTGACCGTTTTTCATTTATCATGGTTAATATTTTTTCTTTGAATTGATCAAATTCAACTTTATTATCTTTAATGTAAGCGGATAATGCTTTATTATAGAAAACCTTATGAGAAATATGCCAATTTTTATAACTTTTAGAATTTTGAGAAGAAATGCAATGAGGATTAATTCCACAGTCAGAAAATTGAGCTTTTACTGCATCAAGCTCGATTTTTTCAAATATAGATTCGTCACCGTGGCAGTTTAGAATATAATTTACAATGGCTTTCTCTATACAATAATTATTTGGGTCATAGATTTTAGTTATATATTTAAAATCTAATTTAGAAAACAGTGATGGAGAAACATCTGCATCGAGGATAATAATAGAATCGTCTAATAGTCGTGCCCCATTTTTTGCAAGACTAATTAGTCCATGATAATCGCTTCCATTGTTTCCGGAAATATTGGTAATAATTTCTACTTGTTGAGAAATTCGTTTTCCCAGTATTTTTTTTATCAGCTGTTTAGCTTCAAGATCCTCACAAATAATATTTATTTTATAAGGTGATGCCTCTTCAGGATTTATATAGGTAAGTTCTCTATAAATAGTTTTATAGTCTGGGTTTGAAATAAATTTATAATTATGATCTGAACCTACTTGCATAGTACTGATATTTGTGATAGATATACTATCTTGTTCATAATCATAAGAATGTTGAAGCGACAAGCAGTGGTTGATTAAATATAAAGAATGCGTAGTCATAACAATTTGCATTCGATTGATTTTACACCAATGAAGTAAAAAATCAAAAAGTCTGGTTTGCGTTACCGGGTGTAAAGATGCTTCAAACTCATCAATACAAATTAATCCCTGAAGATAATCTTCCCCTGTAGATGCACGTTTAAATGCTACTAATTTATATAATATTGAACCCAAATTATCTTCACCCGATGATATACTGCTAAAATCATAATATGCATCTTTAGGGCCACAGGTATTTTTATTCCTTTTATCTGAAACAGATTCAAATTGAGCAAATGCCTCTCGCTGCATAATATCGTAATAGTTTTTACTTATTTCTTGTTTTTCGAGACTTGTTAAATCATCAGGCACAACATGAGAATCTGTTTCAATCATTGGATAAAGTCTTGACAAATTAATCATTGATGTATTCAGAGAAAAATTACCTCTGCCACTTTCATTAGTTGCACTAACTGTAATTCTGTGTCTCTGTTCTGCTCGACGTCTGTATACACGAATCGGTTCAGACAATTCTTCCTGCTTAGTTGTTAAAGCATTTAAATAATAAATATATTCATCGATATCTTTGTCTAGGCTTAAACGAAACACATTACGCATATCTGTTTTCAGTGCATTGCCATATAAATCTTTTGCGTTATTGGGACTTGAAAAAGGATGTGCAATTAATCCCATTAAAGACGACTTCATGGTTCCATTTTTACCAGTAATAACGGTTATGTATTTCCCTAATTTAAGTGTCCTGTTTTTCAGAGTTCTGAAATTTTGAATATATATACCTGTAATATATTTAAATTTGACATCTTTATTATTTGAATATCCTAAAGTTTCAGCTGTTTTACGAGTATAATATTTTTTGCTGTTCATTTTGAAGTTCCTTAATTGAAAAAACATAGGGTTATTTTTAATTTCTTGAAATCTACAATTTAGATTATGGACTGCCCACCTTATCAGACAACGTTTTTTATTTTAAGAATAGAGATTAAGAATTGTTGTTTAGTCTCAAAATTACAAATTTTCAAGACTAAACTACATTTAAGTCTAAAAAAATACAATTTTTTGGACTTAGCAACAACTAAGTCTACAAAAACGGGTTTCCTGAATCTTAACTAAATGATGTTAACAAGCTCTTGGAATATGTATTTACTTTTCCTTTGGCTACCGGTTCGGATAATGAATCCGGCATCTGCCAATGTATGCAGGGTGGAATAGACAGAACTTCGGGGGAGAGTAGATTTTTTTATAAATTCTTTGGGCTCAATGCGAAGGTTATTAAATAAATAATCAATGATGGGGTATTGATCCGTACGTTTTAAAATATGTTTCATCTCATCATAGAGCCGTATAATTCTTTTTGATGTTTCGATATGGTTCAGGCTCTCTGCTTCAACACCGTGTAAAAAGAAAATTAACCATCTTTTCCATGCTTGAATTAGCAAAGACTTTTCGTTTGTTGCAGATATATCAAAAAGACATTTTTTGTATTCGTTATCGTGAGAGGCAAAATATCGACTGATGTAAAATGTGGGAGAAGGTATACTTTGTGACGTATATAAAAATAAAGGGATAAGCAGGCGTCCTACACGTCCATTTCCATCTTTGAAAGGATGAATCATTTCGAATTGGGCATGTATAATTGCTGCTTGAATCAAAGAAGATACTTCACTGATTTGGTTCATGTAAAAAACAAGATTTTCTATATATTCATCTGTGAGGTAAGCCGGAAGAGGTGTAAAGTTACCCAACAAATCATTTTGAATGTAATTTTGTTCAGTTTTAAACTGTCCGGGAGTCTTAGTTGAGCCTCGTACATTATTTGTTAATAAGATGGAGTGTAAATTGCATATGATGTTTTTAGTTATATCAAAACCCCGATCTTTAAGTTCCGACCGTCCATATTCCATAGCTTGCACATAATTGGTTATTTCTACAATGTCATTCTTTAATGATTCAGTTTCTGGTTCATCTTTGACTACATCACTAATGGTTGCCAGCGTGCCCTCTATTTTTGAAGAAAGGACTGATTCTTGCAATGTTAAAGCTGAAACTAAAATCGACGGATTTGGAAGATTTTGCAAATAGCCAATAAACTCAGACAGCTTTGAGTTTGCATTAAAACAAATTTTTAAGAATTCAAAATCCGATAAAAGGCAAGATATAATCTCTCTTATTGGGAGTTTTGGAGGAATGTGCGGTTTAGGGAAGTCATTAATATTCATGATTATCTCCTTTTTTATATCGACAACTTAGATTATGGACTGGTAAATCTCTGCTCATATAATTCTTCAATAGTTTTATCTCCAACATTTTCTAAAAAATAGTGGTGTAGTAGTATAAGCTCCACTATTTTTTGTGGTTTGATGGAGTTGTTCTTTTTTGGCGGATTTATATTGATGGAAATAATTTGAAGACAATTATTACAACTTTCTCCGTACTTCAACCACTTTGCCTAATATGCGGATGGGCAGGTCTTCTATTTGCTTTCTTGTATAAAAAGCGGGGGGATAGACGGCGGTATTATAACCGATTAGTGTGATTCCGCTTTCTTGTTTTTGTATTTTTTTGCAGGTAGCGTCGTTACCGTTTATCAGCACAATAGCAATCTCTCCGCTTTCTACGCAGGGCTGCTTTTGGACGATGACGATATCGCCTTGCCGGATTTCGGGAAGCATGGAATCTCCTTGTATGCGAAGTGCAAAATATTCTCCGTTTTTTGCCATGCTCTCGGGAATTTCTTCCCAGTCGTCAACGTCTTCGATGGCTTCTATGGGGATTCCGGCGGCTACTCTTCCGAGGACAGGAATGCGAACGCCTTTTGCATGGCGGGGAGTGGATTCTTGCGAATCAAAATTACTAGAAGAAAAATTGTCACTAACATAATCAGGAGTGATATTTAAGCCGTTACAAATTTTAGTAATGTTATCAATAGACGCTCCACCTACATTTTTTAATATAGAAAAAAGGGTGCTGTACGGCATATTTATTTTTGTAGAAAAATCTTTTAAGCTCCCTTGTTCTTCGATTTTTTCGCGTAAATACTGTTCTCGTGTCATTTCAAATACCTCCGATGACTGTAGAATATCATAATAAAAATGAAATATCAATAAAAAAATACAAAAAAACTATTGATGAAACGAAATAACAATAGTAGTATTAGGATAAAGAAAACGATATTTCGTTTTAAAAACATAAGAAAGGAGAAAAGAAAATGTACAAGAATTTAAATATTGAATTAGCAAGGAAGTGCTGGAATATACAAGATTTATCAAATCATACCGGGATAAATTATCAAACTCTTGTAACAAAATTAAACGGCAAGTCATCTTTTAAATTTGATGAATGCCGATTAATTAAGAAGAGTTTAAGCTCAGAGCTTCCGTTAGAATCTCTTTTTTTAAACGAATAAACGAAATATCGTTTTCTTTGATAAAGAAAGGAGGAAGATGCAATGAGAAGAAGACGTAAAAAACTTGAGTACTACGCCGAAGAATTAGCACTGATACTGATAATTCTAAGCATTATCGAAAAGGTTATCGTAATAGTACTCAAGTTGATAAACGAATAGGGACAGGGGGCTGTATCCCCCTCCCTGATTCTTCTTTATTGTATCACAGAAATATGTATAGAAAAAGAATATGGGACTGGATATGTGCATTGCTTATTATAGATATTTTGTTATCAGCAATCAACATAGTTTCTTATTTCTGGTGATGAACCAAATTAAAAAACAGCAAAAAGAGAGGTGAGTGAAAGTGGAAATCAAAACGAAGTTCAATTTAGGAGAAAAGGTCATTATCCGAGGGAGCAGGTATGAGGTAGAGAGTATCAAGATTGAAGTAGATAGGAACAGGGAGAAGCCTTTGATTTTGTATAGAGGCGTCCAACCGGTAAGAGATGAATTTAATATATCGGAAATGGACAGGGAAGAGTCGGTGGTGGCAGATCCGCAGGGGTAAATTACTTTTCTAATTGTTCAAAAGATTCGGCTACGTTTTTAGAAAAAGAATCAAGAAAGTGTTGAAATTTTTCGTTATTGGCAAGTATGACATTGGAAACTGTTTCCGGTGTAACGCCATCGGATAACAGGGCTAAGATTTCCTCTCGAGATAGTCCTATACGAGAGGGAGGCAAAATATGTTTCATAGGTATCGTCCTTTCTCCGGCGGGTCTGCCAAGGACATTATATCAAAGTATATGGAGACAAAAGAAAGCGGGGTGAGGAAAGTGGAAGAGAAGATGGAAGTCTGCATAGGGGTGTTTGTCAATACATATAACGACATCAGGGAAATTGTGAAGCTGGTGTCTGAAATACAAAAAGAGTACAGATGTCACTGCACTCTTAATGTAAATCTTCCCAATAAGGTGCCAGGGATAAAACTTACTCATGCATCTAAAGGGTGAAATTATTGAACCAATTGACGCATTCCTTGTTGGCACGAATGTCATAAGGGGCCAAAACTTGGAACACAGAATAAGAATCATTAGGATCAATACGTTTTCTGATTTCTGCACCAATAACAGATGCAGAGAGAGAAGAGGAAACAAACCATGTTGATTGGTGAGGATTGCAATAAGCAGAAAAACTTCTCAGATAAGAAATCAATCGGGAATAATTTTGCCCTGGTGCATTCAGATCATAGTTAATTACATAGATTATAATAGTTCACCTCCTTTCTAATCTCATTATAAAGAGGGTGACAAGAATTGGATAGAAAGAGAGGTGAGGAAAGTGGATATCAAAAACAATATTGAAAGTTTAGTATTTGTTTTTAAATGTGAGTACATAAAAGCAGCTATCCGGTATGCAGAAACAGCAGAGGCCACGGCAAAGGATATAGAAATGCTAAACATAGCGGCAGATAAGATCATGAAGATTTCCAACCAAGCATGAATAAAATGGCAATGGAGACAGCAGAAAGAGAGGTGAAAGCGATGGAAGATATAGAAAGTTTGATTCGGGAGTATGACTCAAATAAAAAAACAGCGGACGTCACGATAGAAGTAGTGAGGCTTTTATCGGGAATGTCACGCTGCGAAGTGAGTGTCGTATTGGCGACAGCTCATATGTTGAGTGATGAGTACTCCGTGTTTCCGGTATTACCGGCGGAGAATTTCCAGCATTTGTGAATAGATTCTTTTGTACTCATTGGCGTAAGCGACAGGTGTTAGTGTCAGGTCGTTACGTTTTGAAAGGTAAAGCATGGTAAGGTCATGTGCTTGTCGTTCAATCGTCATAGTATTCACCCCCTTTCTAATTTCATTATAAAGGGGATTCGCAAGAATTGAGCATAAAGAGAGGTGAGGAAGATGAAAGACATAGAAGTATATAACAAATTTGCATTCACGGTAGAAGAGGCGGCGACCGTTTCAGGGATAGGACACAACGCTATCCGGAAGCATATTTTGGAGCATGACTTTCCGTGCTTCAAAGAAGGGGCTAAAAATGTAATCCCGGCACAAGCCTTTCTCAAATGGCTGAACGATCGTGGAATGGCGAGGGTAGGAATGCCCGTTACATCGTCAATTGTGGACAGAATCCGCAGAAAGAGAGAGATGGGATGAATAAAGCATTAATGATGACCGCCGTATTAGCGGTAGCAACAATAGGCGCAGGCGCCGCAGTGAACGGAAGTCTTGTGCATGATTATCTCTTTGCCGGAGAGAATCAATTGATTGAATACCATAAGGAAATCAAAAGCGGCGATACGCTCTGGGATATTTGCAGAGAAATCGCAACGGACAAGGAAGACCTGCGCAAATTGGTCTGGCAAGCCATGCAGGACAACAATATTAAAGATCCGGCGGAGTTACAACCGGGGAGAGTAGTCATTGTGAGAGTTAAGGAGGCAAGGAAACAATGAATCTAATAGAGGGGGTAGCGTATGTGGCGCACCCATACGGAGGAAAGGTTAAGAACATAAAAATTTCCGAAGAGATTATAGAAGAGATCCATAAAAAATATCCTTGCCTCATACTCTTAAATCCGTTGGACATATTCTTTTACGAGAAATACAGCGAAGATGCGGATAAATATATCACGCAGATAGAAGACTGCCTATCCGTATTGGACATATGCAAATGCTTAATTATGACCGGCGAATGGGAAAAAAGCCGGGGATGCCTGTGTGAATTCGGGTATGCCAAGGGGAAAGGGATACAGATATTTGAATGGTACGGAGGAGAACTTCATGAAATGTAAAAAGCCGACTGACAACGGCAATTGTCAATCGGCAGGGCGGAAAAATAGCACAACTCTTTCCGCCTCCATTATAACACAGGAGAAGCCTATGAAAGAAGAGCAAGAATACATCGTGTACAAAGGAGACAAAGTCATAGGTGTCGGGACACAAGAAGAATTGGCCAAAATGCTGAACATAAAAAAGAGCAGTATATACACACTTTGCACCCCGTCACAATTAAAACTTGCAGAAAAAAGCAAAAACAGAAGGAGAGCCTACCTCATTGAATAAAGAAAAGAGCAGAAGACATGCCCAAAGAAATCAGATGCCACAACTGCAAGAAAGAGATACCGGAGAAATATGTCATGTGGACAAGGAGTCAAGGGAAACTTGTTCCGGTACATAGAGATTGCAGCAGACGCGTATACCGTGCAGATCCGGAGTGGAACTATTCCAAGAAAAGGAAAAAGAACAAATGAGATTCAAACTACCGAAGAAAGCCTTTGAAGAACTGAAAGAACTGGTGAAAAGAAGAGACAGAGAACTGGCCTATATATATAAGAAATATATAGAAGAAGATCCGCCCTATCAAAATATAGAAATCCACCATCACAAACATGTAGGAAACTTTGGAGCAGATAAAGAAGACAATCTCATATCCCTCTCATGGAACTACCACCGGCTTAAATGCCACGGACTGTCATGGGAAATAAAAAAAGAAGCAGACCGGAGAGTAGGAGACTATCTGACATGTCCTGCCGTCAAAACATGGAGAGAAAAACATAGAGAAGAACTCAAAGCCATTTATGAAAAAGAAAACGCCTACCGAGAAAAAACACTGAAAAAGAAACACAAAGTAAATAAAAGATACCCTTGGGCTAAATACTGAGAAAGGAGCAGCAGATATGCCAAAAGAAATACTGTCCGGCGGAAAAGAGATAGAAATTTACGACAACCGGACATGCCGTATTTGCGGAATACCTATGAAGCATGAAATCTGTTGCCGGAGAGTCAAAGGCAATGTTTGCTATAAACACTGCAAAGACTGTGAGCACTTTGTCGCGATATACCAGCACTGTTTGTACAGCGAGATACCCGAAGAAATAAAGAAATTATTGCAAAGAAAAAACGCTTGAGCCAAAATACCCAAGCGTCGTGCCGCAGCACAAAACTTATACATAAATTATACAAAACGCGGCACAAAAAAGTCAAGAAAAAAGGGGCGGAACCGCCTCTTTCCCCTCTTGATATTCCTATTATCTTTCAAGCAATCCATAGATATTTTTAGATATACAAGAATGAGGAAAAAATTGTGCCTTACATGAAAGAGACATTCATCTTTCCCGGCGGAGTAGAAATCAAAAAGTATCACACCTGGAGACTGGGAGGAAAGAAAACAAGAAACCCGAATGAGAAGAAAACAGAAGAAGCCGTAGAAAAAGGAAACTCAAGAAGAGCGAAAGAAAAACTCTACCGGATCATACTGAGTAACTTTGAAAGAGACGATTGGAGAATAGACCTGACCTATAGAGACCCGCCCCCGGAAATAGAAGAAGCGAAAAACCGGATAAGGAAATTTCTCAGGAATCTGAAAAACCTGTACAAGAAATTTGGAGAAGAACTGAAATACATTTACGTCACAGAAAGAAAAGGACACCGGATCCACCACCACCTTCTCATCAATGCATCAGAAGCAATCCAGAGAAAAGACATCCGTGAGAAATGGCCGTGGGGAGAAATCAACTACCGCTCCTTTCGGTACTTTGACGGAAGTCCGGAAGACGCAAAGCGGCTGGCGGAATACTTAACGAAAGAAACAGACCAAACCATACGGGAATCCGGGATCGCACAAAAGCAAAGATGGATTCCCAGTAAGAATCTGAAGAAGCCAAACATCAGAAAACACAAAATTCATTCCCGTCACTGGACAGAAAAGCCGAAAGCAAAAGAAGGCTATCAGCTCATGAATCTGGAAAACGGATATACCCAAGACGGATATCCCTACCAGTCATACCAGCTCTGGGAAATAAAAAAAGACATGTGGCCAAGACCACCGGGAGGACAACCATGCAAATTAAAAGAATATGCTACAGAAACACCATCAATATCACCTACGAAAAAGAAGAAGAACCTCATATGACCGATGCCGAACTCTTTCAGTGCATGGTCGCCTATCTGGTAGGCGGGCAAGCGACCGTACAGGGGAAACTCATCAAAAAAGGAATCAACCGGAAAGAGAACCTCAAGAAAGCGGCAGACCTCTTGCTGGAAGAAATAGAAAGAATGGAGAACGAAGAATGAATTACATAAAAGATCTGGCACAACTATGGGGCGTCAGTCTTAAAGAAGAATTTGCCGTACACTTTCCCCAAGCAAAGCGAATCACCAAGAGATTCTACCTGGACGAAACCAAAGGCCTCATGATCCACATAGGCGGAGCGGATACAAAAGCCAATGCAAGAATTATGGAAGGAATCCTTTTGGGAACACTGACCATCAAAAAAATGCGAAAGAAATAAACACTTGAAAAAACAATGTGCAAAATCAAAAGCAAGCGTGGAGGGGACGGATGAAATACTACCAGCCGAGATATGGAGAAGACATCTACCAAAAAGTGAGATGGCACCTGTTTCACTATAAAGAAATCAAAGAAGCGGTTTACTATGCAAGACGGGAAAACGTAACCAAAGCCGGATACCCGCAAGCCGTAAGAGAAGGCTACATGAGTAACCCGACAGAAACAGAAGCGATCCGGAACCTGACACCCCTAAAGAAAATCGAACTCAAATACGGCGGGGTGGTACATCGTCCTGAAGAATGGCTGTATGTCATAGAAGAAGTCGTAGAGAATCTGGAACACTTTGACAAAAAGATAACCAAACAAACCTTCTTTGAAGGGAAACGTTGGTCAAGAGTCATAGAAGATAACCACATAGAAAAGAACTCCTTCTACCGGCACAAAGAACGATGCGTAGCGCTTGTAGCCATCAAAGCCGCAGAACGGGGTCTTATCAGCCTGCAAAAAAACAAATGAACCTGTGGGGAACAAGAAACCTGTGCCACCCGGGGAAGAAAGCATACTTCCGTCTACCGTACGGATATAACAACGTTTCCCTTCCTTCCGGCGGAACAAAAAAGCACTTTTTATAACCAAAAACAAGAAAAAAGGAATTTTCGCGGAAAAAAACTCAAAAATCCGTGATATACTAATAGCGTAAGATCATATCCAAACAAAATTACAAAGCCAAAAATACATCACAGAAAAAGCGTCAGTGCCGTGCATTGGCGCTTTTGCATTGCCCGGAAAAGAAAGGAGACAGCTGTGGCCAAAGGGAAATATGAACACTGGAAAACCGACGACGGCCTCATGCAAATAGCTGCCTGGGCAAGAGACGGGCTCATAGATGAACAGATAGCCGCAAACATCGGAATCACAAGAGCGACTCTTTACGAGTGGAAGAAAAAGTATCCTGACATATCAGACGCCCTAAAAAAAAATAAAAATATAGCAGATATAGAAGTAGAGAATGCATTGTATAAAAGAGCCCTTGGATACCGGTATGAAGAAACGACCATAGAGATACACAAAGGAGAAAAGAGCGTCAAGAAAACCCGGAAAGAAATGTCGCCTGACGTACTGGCCTGTTTCTTCTGGCTGAAAAACAGAAAATCAGACACCTGGCGAGATAAACAGGAAATTGAAATCAAAGGAGACATAAGCATAAGTGCAGCTATCAAAAAAGCAAGAGAACGTGCCGAAAGATCCGGCGATTGAACTGGCGGAAGCCTTGGGGGCATACGCCCATGACCCGTTAAAATTCGTATACTTTGCATTTCCCTGGGGAGCACCGGGACCGCTGGAAAACATGAACGGCCCCGAAGAATGGCAAAAAGAAATCCTAAGAAGCATACGGGACGGCGTAAAAATCAAAAACAAGATCGTAAGAGAAGCGGTAGCCTCAGGACACGGGATAGGGAAATCATGCCTCGTAGCCTGGCTAATTCTTTGGTCCATGTCCACCCATGAATACACAAGAGGAGTCGTTACCGCCAACACAGACACCCAGCTGAGAACCAAAACATGGCCGGAACTCATGAAATGGTACAACCTGTTTATCGGAAGACCCCTGTTCACCGTCACAGCGACAGCCATATTTGCCAACGAAAAAGGTAAAGAAAAAAGCTGGCGGATTGACGCCATCCCGTGGAGCGAAAACAACACAGAAGCCTTTGCCGGACTGCATAACCAGGGAAACAGAATCCTAATGCTCTTTGACGAAGCATCGGCAATAGCCAATCCGATATGGGAAGTAGCAGAAGGAGCCATGACGGATAAAGATACGGAAATCATTTGGTGCGCCTTTGGAAACCCGACAAGAAACAACGGGAGATTCTACGACTGCTTTCACAAATTCAGAAATCTCTGGCATACCAAACAAGTAGATGCCAGAACCGTGTCCTTTTCCAACAAAGAGCGGATTAAAGAATGGGTAGACATCTGGGGAGAAGACAGCGACTTTATCCGTATCCGTGTAGCAGGCCAATTCCCGAATGCATCGGAGAACCAACTTATATCACAAGAACTTGTGAGAAAAGCACAAAAAAGAAACTTACGGGAAGAACAATATAACTTTGCCCCGGTCATTATAGGATGTGACCCCGCATGGAGCGGTGGAGACGCTACAGCTATATGGCTGAGACAAGGACTCATGTGCAAAAGACTGAAAAAAATCCCGAAAAATGATAATGACACACTCATAGCTGACCTGCTTGCCCGATATGAAGACGAATACCATGCCGATGCAGTGAATATTGACATGGGATACGGGACAGGAATCTATTCCTTTGGACAAACCATGGGCAGGCACTGGCGGCTGGTATCCTTTGCCGGAGAATCGCCTGATCCCGGCTGTGCCAACAAACGGGCCTATATGTGGAATGAACTCAGAAAATGGCTTCTTTCCGGCGGAGTACTTCCGGATGACCAGGCCATAAGCGATGACCTGACAGGAACAGAACTCAAACCCACCCTGGACGGGAAAATACTTTTACAATCGAAAGAATACATGAAAAGCAAAGGCGTACCGTCGCCGAATGATGCAGACGCCCTTGCCTTGACATTTGCGGCACCTATGATCAGGGCACCGAACAAAAAAACAGTCAATACAAAATACAATTTTTTTACATGAAGGAGGACAACAAATGTGTACAGCTCTGTTTGGAGGGGGCCGTGTAGAGACCCCGAAAATTGAAAAAGTGGCACCTGCAGCCACAACTGTCACGGCAGGGGATATCGGGGGCGATACGAACGCAGATATGGAAGCGGCAAAACGAAGAAAAAAGAAACAAGGCTTTGCCGCCACAAGACTGGCAGATAATGCCATTACACAATCCGGCACAAAATCCACACTGGGGTAACTATGGAAAAATTAGCAGAAATCGCACTGCCGGCAGATGCACCTCAAAAGAAAGGACCGGATAGACACAGCGTAAAACATAGACTGACCGCCCTGATAAACGCCCGTAAAAACTATGAAGAAAGATGGAAAGATATCAGAGACTACCAACTGCCATTTATTGGTGAATTTGGAGACACCGGAGATGCGGCAAACAAAGCAAGAAGAAAAGACCTCATGATAGCCAACGGTACAGCCTGGCTGGCCAACCTTGCCTTTTCGGCAGGGATTATGTCAGGACTGACACCACCGTCAAGACAGTGGTTTAAATTCAGTTTTTCCAACAGCCAAAATGAAGACATTGAAGCCGGAAGAGTGCTGGACAAAAGACAAGAAATTGTCGAATATATACTTCACCGGTCGAATTTTTACAACTCTGTCCATGCCTGTTATATGGAACTTGCTCATGGGCAGGCCCCGCTGGGGGTATTTGCCTCATCAGAAACAGGCGTCAGATTCCAAAATTACACCATAGGCACCTACTACCTGAGTAACGGAGCCAACGGAAAAGTAGACACCTTTTGCCGCGAATTCCAAATGACGGCAGACCAACTGTTGGACCAATTTGGAGAAAACAATCTTCCGCAGACGGTCAAAGATGCCCTCCAAAATGAAAGTGGCCGGTACAATAAACAATTTAAAACCTACTGGATGGTATGCCCGAACAAATATAGAACCGTAGGAAAACCGGGACGATCGAATATGCCGTACAGTTCCCTGTATTGGATTGCCAATCAAGCGGAAGACAACGGATTTTTATATACCGGCGGATTTGAAGAATTTCCCGTACCGACGGCACGTTACCAGGTGATAGAAGGAAGCCCCTATGGGAAAGGGCCAGGATGGTATGCCGAAGGGGATGCCAAAATGCTGCAGATGATGAAAAAAGACCTGCTTACAACAGCCGAACTCATGGTAAAGCCGCCGATGAAAGGCCCGGCGGACGTGGGAATGAATGGCGGCGTCAACCTGATACCCGGAGGGTACACCCATGTCAATAACATGACAGGAAGCAATGCGATAGAACCACTGTTCCAAGTACCTACAAATCCGCAATGGCTTGCCCAGGAAATCATGAAAACCGAAGAATCCATAAAACGAATTTACAGTGCCGATCTGTTTCTCATGCTCGATGCCATAGAAAACAAACAAATGACAGCCAGAGAAGTCATGGAAAGACAGCAGGAAAAATTGCAACAATTGGGCCCGGTGGTAGAAAGAATGCAAGACGAATTTCTGTCACCCATTATTGAACGCTGCTATAACATAGCGGAGAGAATGGGCATATTCGAACCGCTCCCTGAAGAACTGGCAGAAAGAATAGCAGAAGAAGAAATCAAGATAGAATACATCTCACCCCTGGCACAAGCCCAAAAGATGAGCGGACTTGTTAATATCGAACAAGCGGTATCCTTTGTGTCACAAATGGCACAAATCTATCCGGAGGCCCTTAAGTCGGTAGATCCGATTGGAACCATTAAGAGATACTTCAATCTTTTGGGGGCTCCGGCGGTTATGCAACGAAGCAAAGAAGAAATAGACAAGCTGATACAGGCGGAAAAAGAAGCCATGAGAGAACAAGAAGAACAAGAATACATGATGCGCCAGGCACAGGCGATGGCACCGGCGGCACAAGCGGCTAAAAACCTGACCGAAGCGGCACAGGACGGAAACCCGGCTCTGCAAAATCTCCTTGGACTCGGAGGATAAAGAATGAAAACAAACATATCGGAAAGAGATGTATATCTGCAGCAATATTTACAAAAAAGAAGACAAGAAGAAACCATAAAAGCCATACGAACCGTATTGAAAACAAAAGCGGGGCGGTGGCTTTTTATCTGTATTCTGGAAATGACAGGCTACCAGGGAGAAGCATTCACAGGAAATTCACAAACCTTTTATAACGAAGGGAGAAGATCCATAGGCATAGAACTCAATAAAAAAATCGTAAACCTCTTGGGAAAAGAAGGATTTGAGCTGAAGCAAAAAGCAGAAAAAGAATTTATAGAATTCCAATACAAAGAAAAGCATATAGTACAAGAAAGAGAGGAAGAAAATGGAAGAGAATGAAAATGTAAACATACAAGATACCGATACAAACCCGCAAGAACCGGCGAACAATAACACGGATCCGCAGGAAAGTGGGAAAGAAACGAATGGTATCCGTCTGGCCGGACAGGCAGGAGAAGTAGAAAAAGGAGCACCGGAAACCTATGATTTCACATCATCTCTGCCGGAAGGAGAAACGCTGGATGAAAACATATCCCGGGAATTTGGAAGTATCTGCAAAGAAATGAATTTGACCAACGAAGAAGCCAATAAAATCGCGTCTTACGGCTTTGAGTATGCGAAAGGAATTGCCAGGCAGATAGCAGAGCAACAAGAGGTGCAGATAAACTCATGGGCTGAAGAAACAAAAAAAGAACTGGGTGCCAACTTTACCGAAACAATGAATCACTATGGCACCGGACTTCAGTACATGGAAAAGACAATGCCCCATATCCGGCAAATTCTGAATGAAACCGGTGCAGGAAACCGTATTGAAATCGTCAAAGCTTTTGCAGAACTGGGAAAACTCATATCAGAAGACGGCGGAGCCGGCGGCGGAAACCGCGGAGGCGGAACAAACACCACACTCTACCCAAATACAGATTTTAGTAACTATTAGGAGGAAAGAAAATGGCAACTGTAGGAAATATTGCTTTAACATTTAACGATTTAGTGAAAAGACAGGCACCGGACGGAACTATCCAGCCCATCATTGAAACACTGGCGCAATGCAATCCGATACTCAATGACATCAAATGGGCAGAAGGAAACCTGCCGACAGGGAACCAGACCACCCAAAGAAACGGACTGCCGGACATCTATTTAAGACAAATCAACCGTGGTGTACCGGCCAGCAAGTCGAGCACCAAACAAGTAGTGGATACATGCTGCCTTTTGGAAAGCCGGTCAACGGTGGACGTAGAAATGATTGCTTTGGCTCCCAATAAAGAGGCGTTCCGTAATTCAGAAGACATGGCCTTTGTGGAAGCTATGGGGGAAACCGTGGCTCACCATATGTTCTATGGAGATTCCGCAAAGAATCTTGATGAATTTAACGGATTTGGCATCCGCTATAACAAATACGGCGGACAGAAACACGAAGCCTCTTACCAGGTTATCAATGCCGGAGGAACAGGAAAAGGAAAACTATCCTCCGCCTACCTGGTAGGATGGGGAGATCGTTCCGTCATGGGCATTTATCCCAAATACGGTTATGCCGGACTCAAGAGAAAAGACTTGGGAGAAGTAGATGCCTTTGATGCCAACGGGAATCCCTACCGTGCATTATCCACACTGTTTAACTGGAAGCCGGGACTGGCCGTTAAAGACCCGGAAATGGTAGCGGCGGTAAGAAATATTGACCTTGGGAAGCTGGCGCAAGAAGGAGCCACACCGGAACAAAAAAGAGCAGTTGTCGAATCTATGATTCGTGCCCAAGGGCGTATGAGAAACCTCAACAGCGGAGTCAGTGCTAAATGGTATGTATCCCCGGAAATGTACACATTCCTGACCCTCTACTATAACGATAAAAACAACGCTTATATTACCCGCCGTGAACTCATGGACGGTGTTGTAAAAATTGCAGTCAACGGTATTCTTGTAGAAAAAGAAGATGCCCTGGTAGATACGGAAGATGCCATTACAGAAGCAAAATAAGGAGGAAAGAACATGTTTATCGATGCAGAAAACACATTTTTTTACGAACAGGATCTTGCGAAAGGAACCACATCGAATGTGGTAGCCAACGGAAACGGCGGAGATGCTTATCATACCCTTTGGATGAAAGGCACTGCCCTTTCCCCGCTTTCGGCAGATGCGACACTGACACTTAAAACATCTGACAAAGAAGATATGAGCGGAGCGGTAACACTGACAACCCTGACATTAGGAAAAGAAGAAGGGGCGGGCGCTGCCGTAAAAGTTCCGGCAGGAGTAAAGAAGTTCCTGCAAGTGACTGTAGGGGGCGCATCCACAGGAAAAATCCGTGTATTCCTGACCCCTGATGTGGAGCTTGTTTAATGGAAGCCATTCATTTTCCGAAGCTTTCCGGCGGAAGAAAATTAGAAAATATGAGTGCCAATGAACTCCGGGCTAAATTGATTCTTGCCGGTGTGAATATTCCGGAAACAATCAAGACGAAGAAAGAGCTCATTCAGCTTGTGAAAAGATACGGATAAAGAGGGTGACGCGAAAGCGTCTCCTCTTTTTCTATATGTACTACCGACGATGGGTAGTAGATAGAGAAAAGGAGGAAATACACAGAATGAACAGTACAGATATATGTAACATGGCGTTAGCCTATATCGGGCAAGGGCGGATTGCATCGCTGGACGAAAAAGGAGAAGAAGCGGTACAGTGCAAACTCTTTTATAACCACCTGAGGCGGAAACTGTTATCGGAATACCGGTGGAACTTTGCAGAACGATATGTAAAACTGGCCCTATTAGATAAAAAAATACCAAGATGGGACTATGCCTACGCTTATCCTGCACAATGCCTGGTCATCAGAGAACTCTATAATGGAGAAAGTCCATATGCCGGAGAGAACAGGAAAGAAAATCACCTGGTCATAAACATCAATGACGGGGCCAAAGGAATCTGCACAAATATTCCGCATGCCTATGCGAGCTATACGGCAGATGAAGAAAACGGAGAACTTTTCACAGAGTATTTTATCGACGCTCTTTCCCATGCATTGGCGGCCAACATAGCCGTTCCGTTATCCGGAAGTCCGAGTGCTGCCAATCAACAGTACCAACTTATGCAGCAGGCACTGATCAATGCCAAGCACCACAGTGTCATAGAAGACCATAAAGAAACCCTGTTCCCCCATAAGTATATAGACGGGAGAAGATAATATGCCACAAGAAACCATCTACATGATCCAGCCGTCTTTTGCCACAGGAGAAATAGCCCCGGAAGTGGCAAGCCGTATAGACCTGGACAAATACGCATCCGCTTTGCTTACGGCAGAAAACGCTTACATAAGACCCTATGGGGCTGTATATAAACGGGGCGGTACCTTGTTTTGTGGAAAGGCTAAGTATAACAAAAAGAAAGTCATTCTCCGTGAATTTACGACACAAAAAGGCTCGTACATGTTGGAAATGGGAGACCGGTATATACGGATATGGAAAAACGGAGAATATATGGGAATAGAACTCGCGACGCCCTTTGAAGAAGCAGAACTATCCCGCCTCCGGATGTGCCAATCTGCCGATGTTATGTTTATCGCCTCGGGAACACATCCGGTACAAAAACTATCCAGGTATAGTGACACAAACTGGAATATGGACGAATTAGATATAGCAAGACCCTACTTTGACAGTACCCTGGCCACCAATGTAGAAAGAGAAGTCGATTCCATATACAATACACCGGGCACATATACATTTACGGCACCCAAGAGTGCCTATTACACCATTGAAGTAGCCGGCGGCGGAGGTGGCGGTGCCTCAGGATCACCCAGATATATCGGCGGAGACGGAGGACGCGGAGAATGCATAACCGCTAAAAAATATCTTGTGGGAGGAAGAACCTATGAGATTGTAGTAGGAAAAGGAGGAACCGGCGGTATAAAAGGAGACGAAAAAAAGCCGGGCAGTCCGGGAGAAGCTTCCTCTTTTGGTGAAGAAAAAACCTATGCGGGAATGAAAGCCTTAGGGGGAGAAGAAGGAAAGCCGGACGATCAGGACGGAATCAATCGTGGAAATGGAGGATTTGGCGGAAAAGGAGGGGGACAAACAGCCCATGGAGGCTGGGGAAGTTTGTTCCGGATACAGGAAGGGGAATCCGGAACAAACGGATGGGTAAAAATCAAAAATGAAGAAGCCCTGACCATTACACCTACGGGAACAAAAGGGGAGATTCATTTAAAAACAAACCGGAACTATTTTTCGGAAAATATGATCGGTGAAAAACTGCAGATCAGTCAGGAAGTTTCCTCAAGCACAGTGACACAAAAGGAAAGCGGCACATCAAAAGAAATAGTGTGCGGAAATACATGGAAGCTGATTACTCATGGAATTTGGACAGGGAAAATCACATTACAAAAAAGCGAAACCGGAGAAAACTGGAAAGAGTACAGAAGTTATCAATCAAATGATGACTTTAACGCGTCCGAATCCGGGACGGTAGAAGAATATACAAAGCTGAGAATGATTGTAGAGTTTACCGAATCGGATAATGAGAAACCGGGGCAGGCAGAATTGACAATACTTCCTTATACGCACGTGGGGCTTGTTAAAATTATAGAATACCTGTCCCCGACAGAAGTCAGGGCGGAAGTCATGGATAGGCTGGCGAATACGGAAACGGCGTCCTTTATTTGTCTGGAAGCATGGAGTAAAGAATTCGGATATCCTTCCGCTATCGGATTCTTTCAAGACCGTCTGTGTTTGGCGGCCACAAAAAAACAACCGTATATGCTTTGGATGAGCAGAACGGGAGACTATAATAACTTTTCCGTAGAGAAAACGGGAGGAACCATTACGGATGACTCGGCGGTGGCTCTGGCATTTATTAACAGAAAACAACAAACGATTGAACATTTGATACCGGAATCGGACCTGGTCATCCTGACCGGCGGAAACGAATGGATTCTATCCGGTTCCTCTACAGTAACGCCGACAAAAGCAAATCCTAAAATGCAAACCTCAAGAGGCTGCACAGACATCGTTCCGGTTTCTATTGGCGGACGAATTATATTTGTACAACACAGAGGGAAAACGGTAAGGGATATGCAATACAGCTTTGAATCGGACTCTTATGACGGTCCCGATCTGACACTGCTTGCCAAGCACATTACGAGAGGGAAATCTATTACGGACATGACCTATATGCAAGATCCGGACTCAAAACTTTACTTTGTGTTGACCGATGGCACAATGGCCTGTATGTCCTATATCCAAGACCAAAAAGTATACGCCTGGTCAAGAATAAAAACAAAAGGACATATCAAAGCAGTTTGCAATATAGAAAACAGAGATACAGACACGGTCTACATAGCTGTTGAAAGAGACGGGGACATGTATATAGAAAGCATGGCCAACAGTCAGGATACAAATCATCCCGGAGACTATATCATGCTGGACGCTGCGGTAAGGATAGAGGGGCCGGCTCGTGAGGGGAATATATACCATCTGAGAAACCGGACGATTGGAGTTATAGCGGACGGGCGGTATTTCAATCAAGTACAGACGGATGAAAACGGGACGTTTATGATTCCCTCTGAAGCGTCCTACATGATAGCAGGTATTCCTTATACGATGACCGTAGAACTTCCGAATCTGGAAATCAATACAAAACAAGGAACACTGCAGGGAAGAAAGAAGAAAATCACGGCAGCCACACTCCGGCTTACCAATTCATTGGGCGGGGAAATAGGAATTGAAAGAAGTCATATGATCCCCATAAAATATGATGAATTTTCTGATGAAGAAGTGACACTTTACACGGGAGATAAAAAAATTACGATGCCGAATAAAGGCTTTGAATTACAAGGTCGCACAATCATAACATCAGATGAAGCCTATCCGTTTAACCTGTCAGCCGTAATCAGGGAGGTCGTGCTGGATGGATAAAAAGTATGGGAACGTAACGATACAGCCCCTGGATAAAAAAAGGTGTTTCTTTACGGTAAAGCGAATGGCAACTTATTTGAGAAAAGAAGATGCCCGGGAAATAGAATGTCTGGGGCAAGAAAAAGAACAGGCGATTTATGAATCTATTACATGCTCTAATGAAGTATATACCGCCAGAGGTGCCAATGCAGAACTCATTATGGTATTCGGCTTTGTCAAAAAGAACCATATCATATGGGCTTTAGGAACAGAAATGATTAACAACTATCACAAGGCCCTTGTAAAATGCGGTATGGACTACATAAAAGATTGTCTGAAAAAATATACGTATATGGAAAATTGGATACATAAAGACAATAAAAAAGCGCTCCGGTACATCAAACATGCCGGAGCCGTTTTTATAGAAAAAGCAGAATATCAAAACGAAATATTTGTGAGATTCAGAATAGGAGGGAATGATGTGTAGTGTAATGGGAGCCATGATTGGATTGGAATTTCTGTCAGGAGTCAGCCAAGATAAACAAATCAGACAGCAAACGGCGGCGCAAGTAGCTGCCTATAACCAGAAAGAAGAAGCGGCCAATCAAAATGCAAAGATCATGGAAAGGCAAAGAGAACAAATCGCAGAAAACTACGCAAGAGAACAGCAAAAACTGGACAGCCGGCGCCGTTTGGTAATGGGGCAGCAAATTGCCTCGGCCGGAGCCTCGGGTCTTGGCGGAGCAGGAAGCCTTATCGATGCCAATGCCAGTGCTATAGAAGAGTATCGTCAAAACAGCATGAATCTTTTGGGGAATCAAAGGAATGACACACTGGATGCCTATAGAAACCAAATCAACTATACCAACCAGGCACATGCGGTTCGTGCCGGTGCGGCAAATACAAAAACACAGGCGAAGCAGCAACGCTTGGCCAACTGGATTAATACGGCCGTATCGATGTATGGAGCATATAAAACATTTAAACCGGGGAAAGTGCCTAAAGAGATTCAGGGCGGAGACGTTCCATACAGAACCGGATATGAGGGGAATTTAGGGGAAGGGACTTTGACCTATGGGTCACCCAAGCCGCTTTACACAACCGATATATGGAAAGGAAGCTACCCGAAAACAGGTCTCACCAAAACAAAAAGCATAATAGGAAAAGGAATCGGATATTCCTTTGATCCGTGGCGCGTGTAAAGGGGGAAAACAAATGCAACTATCCCAGTTTAATGCAGATGTACATAAAAACCTGTCACAAGCCAAAGTCAACCCCATAACAGACCCCAATGCATTCGGCGGGAACACAATGGGACTGGAAGCCATGAATCAAACTCTCGGCATAGTCATGGACCAAGAACAAAAAAGATGGATGAAAGACCAAAATGACAGAGTGATTGATGCCACAAACGATTATCAAAGAAAAATCAATTCGCTTTTGTATGACGAAAAAGAAGGACTGACCAACGTCATGCAAGGGAAAAATGCGGAGGGATTACAAGAAGCCTACCGGCAAAACGAAGAAAAAATCCGTGACGAAATCATGAAGCAATATGGAGTCACTTCAGATTACGCCAGAGAGGCTTTTCATAAAGAAGTGGAAACATCGGTCACGTCCCATTTGGAAGCGATAGATAAATACCAAAGACAAGAACTGCTGAAATACGCAAGCAACCAAATGACAGAAACGAATGAAAATTCCATCAATACCATCATACGGAACCCGGACAGCTTTGGAAGTGTCTATGAGAACATGGAGACGACATCAAGGGCGATTATGGCGGGAACAGGCATGGATGAAAAAGCAATAGACAGTAAGCTAAGAGAGATTCTGGACCATACCGCACAAACCGTTCTGGCTTCTTTAGCTGCATCTAATGATTATGAAAGAGGAAATAAGCTTATAAGGCAACTTAGAGCAAAAGGAGGAAATGAAGCGGTTCTCAAGAAATACGAAACCTTGTTTACCGGAAAACGGATTGTAAAAACAACCAAAGAAAATGCCGGTACATGGCTAGATAAAAACCCGGAAATGATGGGAAAAACAAAAGAAGAAGCATGGGAAGCATACAGAAAAGAAAATCCGTTACAGCTACCGGCTCAATCAAATGAAACCGCATTGGGACGAATAGGAGATAAGATTGCAAAAGAATTAGGATGGGATCCGTCTTGGGGCTTTGCCATTGCCGCCCATGAATCGGGACGGGGAGAAAGCGCACCCGGAAATAATTACTTCGGGTATAAATGGGACGGTGAAGGAGAATGGCAGGAACTCAATACCTGGGAACGTGATGAAAATGGGAAGGCATACTCTACCACAGCAAAATTTAAAAAGTACGCAACACCGGAAGATTCTGCAATAAGTTATGTAAATTGGATAAAAACCAACTGTACACCGGAAGAAATAAAAAGCGTGAAATCGGCGGCAGATGTAGTCCATATCATGAAAAAACATGGTTACTTTACCGACCATGAGGAATCATATGCGGCCAGCGCTACAGAACTTGCAAAAGAATATACGGCACCGGCTCCGATGTCTGACGAGGAAAAAGCCGCACTGGAAGATACCGAAAGAAATTCTTTTCTCTCTGTTTTTGGCGAACGAGTCCAAGCGAAAAAAGCAAAAGAAGCACAAATGATAAATGATATGCAAGTACAACTCATGGATATGGAGGAAAATGGAAAATCCGTGGAAGATATCTATGAGTTTATAAAAGAAAGAGGCATAGAAAATCCGGAGCTTTTAGAAAGCGGAGCTTATAGAAGTATGAGGCTCAGTGCTATGCACACAATGAATCAGCAAAAATCTAATGGCGGATTTGGAAAAGCTGAGGCACAGAATAAAGCATTCGCCGGTATCAAGGCCAGTATCGGCACAGATATTATGAGCAAAGAAGACTTGGACCGCACCTTAAAAGAGTTAGAAACAAGAGGGTACGGATTCACTCCGGCACAGATCATAGAACTCACACAAGAACTTCAAAAAGCAGAAGCGGGAGAAGGACCATATTCTGTTAAAATCCATGATACTGAAACAGAAGTCATGGAAATGACAGGTATGGGAAAGCCGGATATACAGAAATATTATGGAGAAGCTAAAAAAATAGTGATGCAGGAGGCTTTTGCTTTTAAAAATAAGAATGGAAGAGAGCCACATTCCTTTGAAAGAAAAGGAATGTGGATAAAAGCGTATACACAGCAGAAAATAGGACCGGACTATGGATTTTTCGGAATGAGCAGCAATGGGACCAGTCCGGCGGAACTTATGAAACTTGGTATAAAGCGTGTGGCATATACCTATGATGATAAAGGAATCGATGCCGAAGATTACTACGGAAGACATCACTATATACCTGCTGAAGACTGGGAAAAAGTCAAAAACCAAGAAGTGAACATAGAAGACTATTGAGGAGAAAAATCATGGACGAATTATGGGCAAAAAGCACGAATATAGAAGAAGATGAAACTGTAGATAAAGTGGTCAAGAACAGAGTCGATCGAATTTTATTGGGCATTCAGCCAATCAACCCGAATACAGATCTAAGAGGGACTCCTACTATTGATACAACGCCGCATACAGAGCCTAAGAATATAGCACAAAAAATAGGAGACGGGATAAGCTATGCAGCAGAAGGAATAAAAAAGACAGCTTCCGAATGGGCAGATAACAGACTTCAAAATATGAGTATGGACATCTATAGCAATCTGTATGATCCCGATCCGGATAAAGAAAAAAGACTCCAACAAGCCCATGAGATAGGAGACCCCTTGGGACTTCCTGCACAAATGCTGGTAGATTCCAAAGAAGCCTATGAGATGGCACAGAATCAATATGCATGGATGAGAACACAGGAAATCATGCAGGGGAAAGCATTCTCCGCAAATGCATTAAAAGAACTCTATCCGGAACTGGTAGATATAGCGATGGACGATCCGGTGTCTGCATCATTGGCTTTAAAGAAAGCAGACCAGATTCTCCATGACCGGGGCATTATAGTAGGCGCAAGTCCCTTGAGCATGACCGGAGAGCCGTCAGTCTTGGAAGAAACATTTAAAACTTTTGCCAATGCCTGGGAAGCCGGTCAGAATATGGATAAAATTTCAGAAATCGGATACAAGGCTAAAAATGGAGAAATTACCATTGATGAAATGAACAACCGGATAGAGAAAATTAACAAACAAACGAAAGAATATGAAGGGGAATCCCTTCCGGGAATCATTGCTACAGAAACGGTAAAACAAATATCCATGATGTCCACGCAAATGCTTAGAAGTGCTCCTGTAGGTCTTGCCGCAGGAGTAGGACTTATGACTGTGGTAGGTGCACCTTTGGTAGGCGCTGCTTTGGTCGCAACTATTTTTTATTCCTCTTTGCGTTCCAATGCAGGAAGTAACTACTACAGACTGGTGAATAAAAGGAATAGCGACGGAAGCAGAATGTATACCGACGGGGAAGCGAAAAAAATGGCCGATAGAGAAGCGGTCATGCAAGCGGCTGTCGAAACGGGACTTATGACTGTTGCCTACGGCACATTGGGAAAGGTATTTGGTAAAGGAATAGCCAAGGCGGCAATCATGAATGCGTCCACAAGGAACAAACTTCTATCTGCCAGTCGTGGAGCCATGAGGAAATATGCGGCGAAAGAAGCAGCGAAGCAATATGTAAAAGGCACGGCGGCAGAAGTCGCAGAAGAGGGATGGCAGGATTTGATTTCTACGACAGATGAATGGATCGTAGGGAAAGATAAAACCATTAATGCCAAAGCGATGTGGAACAGCGCGGTAAGTGCTATGTTTGAAGCACTTCCGGCGGCGATAGGGATGGGACTTCCCGGGGCCGTTCTTTCCGGCGGAGGAAATTATCTGGGACTCAAGAATCTGACCAAAGAAGATTGGACTATGGCCAGAGAAGCCTACTACCGGGAAAATGAAAAAAATATGACAAATACCATTCTCAAAGAACGAGACGGCAATGCCATATTTAAAATATCCCCCGACGTATTTGCCCAAAAGACACAGGCACAAATGGATAAAGCGGGCATGGGCACCGTTTATATAGATGCAGCTACCGCGGCAGAAACAGAAAAAGGAAGAGAAGCACTGAATCGCCTTGTGGAAGAAGAAATCGCGACCCAAGAACAAGTAGACAGTGCCGTAAAAGACGGCTCCCAATTAGAACTGAAATCGGGCGTATATATGCAGAAAGTCAACGAAGAAACAGCCGGTATACTTTCCGATTATGCCGCCTTTGATAAAAACGGAAAAACAATCCATGAAATTAATGAAGCAAGACAACGATTAATAAAAACAATAAACCTTGTGAACCAAACCAAAGAGAAACGAGAACAGGAAGTGGCAGAAACCATTTTAGAAAGAGATTTTGAAGAGGGACTTGAAAAAGAAGCCATGCGCAAAATCTTTGCAGAAGGAATGGATGATATCAAAGGAAACTATAAAAAACTTAAAGAAGAAGCCTTCAAAGCCTATGGAAATCTGATCGGATATGACCATTATGCCGGCTATACACCTCTTGGCATTGACCTGGTACCCGTAGAAGCAGGTGCTAAAAACTACCAAACGGGAGAAATAGATACTACCGGCCATGTAGGAGACAGATATATCCGGCAGTCGAACAACGAAGCATGGTACTCCGATGCGTGGAAGAAATATGGAAGAAAGCCGAATAAAAGAGAACTCTATGACATAGCAGAAAGAGAAACCATAAAAGAAATAGATAGCGCCGTCTACACCGAAGAAGAAAGAAAACAGGCATTGGATACGATAGAGCAGGCCAGAAAAGAAGCGGAAACTTTTGAACAGCTGGAAGGCTATATCAACGGGTTAGACACCAAAGAGATTACAGAAAGAACACTCCTTTCAGAAAAAGCCTACAACATGGTCTATCTGCCTACAATAGAAGCATTGAAAAATGCTCCTGCCAAAGTAGCAGAAGCCAAAAGAGAAAGTGCTTTTATATATGCCCGTATGGTGGATAATTTTGCGGAGATGTATAAATTGCCGATAGAAAATATAGTTGCTTTACTTCAAGTGAATCACGGCAAAGTCCAAAACTACGGTACAGACAAAAGTTATGAACAGGCTATGTTTGATGTAAGAAAAGCGGGTATAGTCAGTTTGAGCCAGTTTCATGAACGGATAGAGAAAGGTGAAGCGGAAGGGAAAGAAGTTAATAAGATAAAGTATACCGATGATAACGGAGTTACTTATGCAGAATCATATGTACGACATGCGGTAGAAAAACATGGACTAACCAAAGAGAATTTAGAGGATATTGAGCAAAATATAAACAGTATCTACGGAGTGGATATAAGTAATTGGGGTGAAGGTGATTACAAGGGGAAATTTAATGGAATTACAATTATCGGTAGAGTAGATGGGAAGTTATCATCTTATTATGTATGTTTGGAATTTACACCAGAGGGGAATGTATGGTTTAAAACCGCAGCTAAAGGTACAAAAGAAGGTATTAACAGCAAAATAAAAGAAAGATCTGCCGGACGTCTTTCATCTTCTATAAAGAAGACGCAGGGCGCGGCCGGTCAGTCTCTTTCTTCTATATCTACTATACAGAAAGAATTAGGAATCGTCAAGAAAGAAGAATATAATCAAAAAGCGTATCACGGAAGCCCTTATGCCTTTGACCGGTTCGACTTGGGAGCCATAGGAACAGGAGAAGGGAGACAAGCACATGGTTGGGGGCTGTACTTTGCGAAAGATAGAAAAGTGGCTGCCAACTATCGTATATTAAAAGACCACGATATGAATTACAAAGGACAGCCGATAGGGAAACTTCGTGACGATTTGGAAAGTAAAAAAGATTGGGATAAGCTGACCATTGTTGATGATTTTATCAATGAACAGGATATATCCCGAATGGACATGTCAAACTATGAAGAGGATACGGTTCATTGGTTTAAAAAAGAAATTTACCCGAATGTTGAAAGACAATCCAGTCTTTTGCAAGTAGATATCCCGGATAATGAATACCTTTTGAATAAAGATGCTCCCTTGAGTAAGCAGTCGCAAAAAGTAAAGGAGGGAATTGTTGAGTATTATAAATCAAGACCGGACGATTATATTGCTATATCTGCTGATGAGTTAGGGGACGAAACGGGGGATAGTTTTTATAAAGAAGTTGTTTTACAAATGAAACGGGAAGGAAGCAATACTCCCGAAAAAGATGCGTCTCTCTTGCTTAACAAATTGGGAATCAAAGGGCTTGCTTATCATGGTGGTCGTGACGGTCAATGTTTCGTTGTGTTTGATGATAAGGCCATTAAGACGATTAACCGATACAATCAAACGGTGAACCGGAACATAGTATCTGAGGCGAAACTGGCACAGGACGAAGCGGCATTTTCTCATAATGTTGACCTTTTTATGGATGGGAAACTTAAGAGCGGGAATGTAAAAGTAATGACAACGCCTTTGGTGATGAAACTTGTCGGAGCAGAAATTTTGCCGGTAGAAACAAGTACAACTGTTTTATCAAAGCTCCTTCATGGAAAGCACAGCAATGAATTGGATGAGAACATTGTAAAACAAATTCCGAGAGCACTAACAGATCCCGTTGCTGTGTTCCAATCAAAAACAAAAAAAGGCAGATTAGTCGTTGCTTTAGAGTTAAAAGATAAAAACAAGTCGCCGATTGTCGTTCCGTTTGCGTTGGATATATCAAGTAATCCTGTAGACACATCTAATGGATATTATATGAACTTTATTACTAGTGCATACGGAAAAGATCATAAAGGACGTCCGAATATAAAATGGTTTTATGATGAAATAAATGCAGGGCGTATGTGTTATGGCAACAAAAAGAAGCTTACCAAACTTTTAGGTACAGCGGGGCTCTATTTGCCCCAACCTCCTAAAAGCAATAAGCTTCTTTTAGATATTCAAAGCGTACCAAATGAAACAGACCTTGTCAAGCTGAAGAATGAAAATCCGGAATATTATCAAAAGAAAGAACAATATGCAGGCGCTTATGATGCAGGAGAAAATGCCATTCACATTTTTTCTGCAGGCAATCAAAGTACAGTCGTCCACGAAGCAGCCCACTGGTGGCTTTCTATGCTTAGCCGGATAGCTGAAGATAAAGAGTTTGAAGAAATATCCAAAGAAAACCCACAGATGGAAGCGGCGTTGAAAAAGGCAAAAAAAGATAGAATGGATATCCGTGCCTGGGCTATGTACGCACCGGAGGTCATGAAAGAATATAAAGGGACGGTTCTTGAAAAAGAATTTAATGCCTATGAAAAAGAAATACAACAAAATCCCCGGGACAAAGAATGGCAAGAACGATTTATCCAGGAACGATTTGCAAGAGGCTTTGAAAGGTATCTCATGACAGGAAAAGCACCGACTAAAGAACTGCAAGGTGCTTTCCGGCGGTTTAAAAAATGGATGATTTCTGTTTACAGGACGACAAAAGAGATCATGAAAAACCCACAGCAAGCATTGGGACTGAAAGAGCCGCCTGCGGAAATAAAAGACATATTTGACCATATGCTCGCCACAGAGGAAGAAATCAATGCATGGTCAGCAGAAAAAAGACTACATACCATCTATGATACGGGAATTGACTATACAAAGACGGAAAAAGAAAATGTAGCCGGCTGGCTTGAGGATATCAAAGAAACCATTAAGGAAGAAGCATTATCCTATTTCATGCACCAAATCAAAGGGGAACAAATGCAGAACTTTGAAACAAGGCAACTTCCGGAGATGATGGAAACATTTAAAGAACAATTGATATATAACCCTGTATACAGATTGGAAGCATTGCGAAGTAAAAACCTGTTTCCTACAAAAGAAATGTGGAACAAAGCATTAGAAGCGGAAGGATATACGGAAGAAACCTACATAAAAGCTGTAAAGGAAGCGGGAGGGAGCATAGAAGAACAAATCAAAAATTTTGAAAAAACGCAAAGAGAAAACTTCAAAAGCAGTTTGTCAGATAAAGACTATATTCGTAGGCTGGCGGAAGAGAAAATGGAGTCGGAAGAAGGGAAAGCCAAGCTTGCGGAAATCGAAAAAGAAATGCTGGGCAAACGAATTAAAAAATATGGAAGAGTAGCTGCAGCCGCACTCTTGGAATTAGAAAGAATAGAAAAGAAAGATGTCAAGAATACAGCCTGGAAGGTCATTTATGAAATTAAAAAAGAAAACGGACTCTTAACAAAAGAAGATGAAGCACATGGAGAGAAAGTTAAGAGTGAAGAAATTGAAGAACTCAAGCTGCAAATCGCCGGTATACAAAACGGGCTGAATGAAGCAGCCGCTTCACTCTACTACACACCTGTAGACCTGAAACAGGAGGCAAGAGCCTTCCTTTATGGAAAGGAAATCTATAAAGCCACTAATTATAAATGGTGGAATAGAAAAGCCGAAGCGGAAGGAAGAAAAGCGGCAGAGGCCATGAAAGAAAGACACTGGTCAACGGCAGCATACAGGAAACAAAGACAACTCCGGTTTTCTTACAATGCCCTCATGGCCAAAGAATATGATGACCATGTAAGAACCGTATTGCACGGAAACCCTAAAGCCTCTACCGATATCTATGACAAAGACGGACTGGAAAAATACGGAATCATCGGATTAATTAACCGCGTAAGCAAAAGAGATTCATCCATACAAATGAAAAATAATGCCAGGTATTTTATCCACCACCTGGCTTTTCAATTGGGGCTTATTACAAAAGACGGAAACGCTCCGTTAGACGGAGCCGGAAATCCCGCACCCTTTGACTGGAAAAATCTAAATGCGGAAATAGACGTTTTATCCGTCATGGAAGGACAGTCACCGGAAGATATTGTACCCCAGTGGATTAAGACTATATTTGAAAGAAAAGACAAAACCAATATAAGAGATCTCCCGGTAGTGGATTTTGACGAGCTGGTCGAGGTATGCAAAGAAGTTTATAAAATGGGAAGAAGAGAGTATGAAGGGAATACCTTTGCCGGAGAGAATGGAAAACTCTTATCGTTTTCTGATGCCGCTGAAATCATTGTGGATAAGATGGGTATTTCGTTTGAAAATCCAAAGCTGAAGAAGCTGGGGGAAACAAAGCTTAAAAAGGTAAAAGACAAAGCCGGAAACTGGGTGGGGGAACTGGCCCTACCGGAAATCTTTATAGAAAGAATGGGTCCGGAAATTTACAACTTGATTTATAAACCAATGGATAACGCGTTTCAAGTGAAGCGAAAGCTTGAGTCGGAGGCAAGAGAAAAGTTCAAAGAAATTATGAATATCTATCCGGACAGAGAAACCTGGAGAAAAATCAGGGCAGATAAAATATACAAATTGACAGAAGATGTAGATGGGAAACCGGTTATTGTTACCAAAGAAATATTACTGTCCATAGCACTCAATATGGGGACTAAAACCAATCAAGAAAGAGTCTCTGAAACATACGGTATGACATACAATGCCATAATGAATGCTTTAGAAACATACATGGATAACAGAGATTGGGATTTTGTAGAAGCCGTATGGGAGCATATTAACTCCTACTGGCCGCAGAGGAATATCGTCCAAAATTCTTTATATGGAGTCCCTTTAGGTAAAGTACCTGGACAGACGATTGTTCTTTCAAACGGAAGAAAAATAAAAGGTATGTACTACCCGATTAAATATGATGGAGAGCTTTCAAGTAAAACAAAAGAAAGAGAACTCAATGATATTGTGCGGAAAGAAATGCTGGGAAGTCATACTTTCAATATAGGAATGGGCTCGACTAAAAAAAGAGCGGAAGGTTCCGGCGGACAATATATACGGGACGATTTAGAAGTTTATATTGAGTACATCAATGAAAGTATCAATCATATTGCCATGAGAGAAACAACTGCGGATATTTACAAACTTCTTGCCCGGAAAGATGTGGCGGAAGCTATTACGGATAAATACGGCTCGGAAGCACATAGGCGGTTATTACAATGGGCAACGGACTGTTGGCATGATCCGGTAGATAAGCTGGGAAATCTTGAAAGATACCTGGACAGGATGCGCAAAAAATTTACAATGGCAACTATGGGTTACCGCGTATCTACCGCTCTATTAAACATGGCAAATATTCCTCTGGTCATAGAAAAGACAGGAGCCCGTAATTTCATTCGCGGCCTATCCGATATGTATATGAGCGGTGCTGATAAATACAGGGAGCAGAGAGCGTTTGTTTTTGAAAAATCTTCCTTCATGAAGGAAAGAGCCACTACCATGGATAGAGACTTGGCAAGAGGACTCCGGATGAAAGAAGACAGAGGAACATCCAAAGCGGTATCGAAGATAAAAGGCGGGAAAGAAATCATCGACCAATACGGATTCTCTCTGATTGCAGAAACGGATTTTATGTTTTCTCTTCCTGAATGGATACAAACCTATAACAATACCGTTTTTGAATTACAAATGAAAAGAAATATGACCGCCGAAGAAATAGACAAAGAAGCAGTCAGAAAAGCAGATAAGATCGTAAGGGAAACCTTCGGAAGCGGTGAAATGAAAGATCGTCCGGCGGTAGTGAAAAGCAGATTTTTATCACAGCTCCTTCCCTTTTATAGTTATACTTCTCTGGTACTTAACCAATTCATTCGCGGAGGATATGACATTGTCGACGGGAAAGGACCGGGAAGATTGATTCGTTCTTTTATTTTCTGGTATTTGTTCGGCCCCGCCTTTGAAGGTGCCTTGCGGTATCTTATTGATCAGGCAACAGGGAATGATAAATACACTTTTCTGGAACGTTTGGGATACTCCTATGCATCTAATGGACCCGTCAGCGGACTTCCTGTTGCAAGAGATGTTGTGCCGGCCATGTATTCTCTATTCATGGGGATGTATAGCGAGGGAGCAGTGCCTGAGGTATCAGGATTACAAATTATAGAAGATATTTATAAAACAGGCAGTGCCGTCAAATCGAATAATAAAGATTGGATTGATGTGGGACAGGCGGCAACCAAAACCACTAATAAATTAACAGGATTATCTGATACCGTCACCGACGGTCTGTGGGCTATCGCGCGTCTCACCTTTACAGATACAGACACCACAGCCTTTGAGTCGATAGCTTCAATTTTATTTGACAGAAAGATAAAAAAGAAAGGAGAACGTAAGTGATACAGCAAACAGTAGCCAGAGTGGTATATCAGGGAGACGGGAGAACAAAAGAATTTCCCTTTGCCTTTCCTGTGCTGGATAGGAAATTTATTTATGTGATCATATCGGACAGGAACGGAAGAGAGAAAACGCTGACGAGTGATTACTATGTAGATATGGACAAGCATGTAGTCCTGTATCCCGGGTATCCGAAAGGAGAAGAACCGGCAGAGGCGGAACGGCCGGCCGTATTGGCACCGGGGGAAAAGATTGTTATCTACCGTAACACGCAGGTATCACAGCTTACGTCGTTGGGGGATAAGTGGCCGTTCGACGTGTGCGAGAAAGCACTGGATAAATTGACGATGATTGACCAAGAAAATAAAGAGTCCATATCCCGGACAGTGAGATTGGCAGGAGCGACGGAAGAGGTAGAAGTAGTATTGCCGCCTCCGGAAAAAGACACGGCTATCGGCTGGTCGGAAGATGAGAAGTCCGTCATCAATGTACCGGTGAAACGGTGGCAGGAAGAGGCAAGAGCGGCGGCGGCAGAGGCACAGACGCAGGCAACGCTGGCAAGTGAATATAAGAATGCCGCTGAAGAGGCCCGGAGCAAAGCGGAAAATGCCGAAGAGAAAGCCGGTGAATATGCCAATAGAGCGGTCAAAGCGGAAGCGAAAGTGTATGAGTACGCCATAGCGGCCAAAGAAAAACATGATGCTTTCAGAAAATCGGCAGAAACCGCCATGAATGAAATCAATGCTCTTAACGAAGAAGCGAAAGAGGGCGTGATTCTGACGGGAGAAGCGCAGCGGCGAATCATCAAAGAGAATGCGGCTGAGGCCATAGAGAGTGTAAGGAAACAAGGGGAAAATGAGGCGGGGCGTATCAAGGAACAAGGAGACAGCGCCGTCAGCCATGTAGAGCTTGAGGGAGACGTCCAAAAAAGTAAAGTAGAAGCGGCCGCGGTTGGTATGGTAGATGCTGCGCAAAAAGCACAAAGCGGCGCGGAAACGGCAGCAAGGGAAGCGGAAGAGGCAAAGAACAGGGCGCTTTCCCATGCGAGAGAAAGTGAAACACACAGCCAATTAGCAATAATAGCAAAAGAGGCGACGATAGGCGCCAAAGAAGAAGCCGTGCAGGCAAGAAATGATGCGAAAGCGGCGAAAGAAAGTGCATTAAGTTATAAGAAACAAGCGGAATCGCAGGTATCATTCTCCAAAACAAATGCACAAACGGCAAAGAACTGGGCGATGTCTACGGTATCACCGGATGGGGCAGCCGATACGGAAAGCGGAACGGGAAAGACGCAGAGTGCCAGAACGTGGGCATTAACGGCCAAGACGGAAGCGGGAAAAGCGAAAACGGAGGCAAAGAATGCCCAAGCGGAAGTCGGCAAGGCAAAGATAGAAGCTGACAGAGCCCAGACCTATTCCAAGAAAGCGGAAGAAGCAAAAACGCAGGCGGCGTCCAAAGCAGAGGAGGCGAGAACGGCAGCCGACGAAGCGAAAGAAGCATTAAAAACGGCGATGGGCGGTGTGGATCTTACCGAATATGCCAAGAAGGAATCACTGGTGGGGCTGGCAAGTACCGAGTATGTGGACGGCAGGATAAAACATGTGGTAGGAACAGCCCCCGAAGCATTAGACACGCTGGGAGAAATAGCTGCAGCATTAACTACTAACAAAGACAAGATAGGGACTATTATTACCGAAATATCTACCAAGGCAGATAAGGGAACAGTAGAAAATGCTCTTATGGGCAAGGCTACGAAAGAAGAACTTGCCGAAAAAGCGGATAAAGACGCGGTATATACGAAAACGGAAAGTGACAAACGGTATCTGAAACAAACAGACGCCGAAAGCACCTATCTGAAAATGACAGATGCGGAAATGTACTGCCTATCCAAAGAAGACGCCCAAAATACCTACCTCTCCAAAACTGATGCGGAAAACACCTACATGAAAAAGACCGGCGGTACATTCCTTACGGCACCGGAAGCGGCGAATACGTACCTCAAAAAAGACGACGCTGTCAAGAACTATCAACCGAAAGGAAAGTATGTCACAGAAAGCGTTTGGAATGCTGCCTTTAGCATATATATCAACCAGGAAATACACAAGCCGGCTATGAATATAGCCTTTTCTGAAGTATACGGCATTACCTTTAACAGCCCGTTGATAGATTATTTTACCAAAAAAGAAATAAAGAATAACTTTCAGCCCAAAGGGAACTATATCACGCAGGATATTTTGGATAATAACTATGTCAGCAAACAAGAAGCTAATGCTGTTTTTGTACAAGAAAAAGACCTCTACGATGGAGACACTATCAAATTACCGAACGGGGCAAAAATAGGAGTGGAATAAAAATGAAGAAATTTATTATGTGGCTTTTTAACATCAAGCCCGGAATCCAATATATCTATATAGTTAGCACAAAAGACAAAGAGCTGCCAAAGGGTAGTATTTTAATTGAAGCAGACCATATAAGAATTGGTGACATAGAAATGGGGATAGAATAACATGGCAAGAATCGTAATCACCAGACCGAACGGGGACATGGAATATGCGGAACTCACCGAAGACAAAACATTGGCGGGGATTGACCACCTGACGGTAGAAAAAGACGGGAAAACCTACTATGGAAAATTAGCCCCGGAGCTAAGTACTCACATGTACGTGATAAAACCGGACGGACGAAAACTCTATGTACAAAAAGAAATGCAGTTTGTGTGGAAATACGAAATTAACAATAAATGGGAGAAAGCCTCTAAAATGGTTATCCCACGAACAGGAAAATATAGATTGACTTATGATAGACAGGATATAACACCAGACGGTGAAACAGAATCTACTGAATCTAAAGAGGATATTTTTGAACAAGGTACTACATTTACTAAAGATAAATACAACGACTTTTCAATAAAAGCTAAGAATGGTCATGTATATGACGACGCATATGCTTGGGATAATGGGATGGAAGAGGCAGAACCAGATTATGAGGCATATTATTTACAAATAGCTTGTATTGAATATATTGGGGAAGCCTGAGAAACGGAGACAAGCCTATTCCGTCTACAATCCTCTCAACTCAACGTGTTACCAAAAGATAACCTATTTACACTGACGAGAACAGTTGATTTCTTCCTGATGTTGCACATTTGTACACACATTGTTATAATATTGACATAACGAGGTGATATAAAAATGGCACAAGCGACATTATCAATCCGTGTAGACAGTCAACTCAAGAAAGATTTTGATTATTTCTGTCAGGACATGGGAATGAATATGACAACGGCACTCAGTGTATTCATGAAACAGGCGGTCAGAGAAAACAGAATCCCTTTTGAAATCAAGGGGGATATTCCGAATGCGGAAACCGTAAAAGCAATAAAAGAAACAGAAAAAGGAGCGGGACTCAGTAAATCCTATTCTTCCGTTGATGAGATGATGGCGGATCTAAATGCATAAAATCCGCTATCACCGTTTGTTCAAGAAAGACTACAAACGAGTCAAAAAGAGAGGATATAATCTTAAATTATTGGAAGATGTTCTTTCGCTGTTAGTCAAAGGAGAGACATTGCCTCAGGAATATCGTGACCACCCGCTCACAGGAAACTATGCCGGGGTGAGAGAATGTCACATAAAACCTGATTGGTTGCTAATCTATGAAATTGATGACAACGGTTTGACGGTTATTGCTATGCGGACAGGTTCGCATTCCGATTTATTTTAAATCATAAGCACTCGAAAGGGTGCTTTTCTATTGGAGAAAATGATGGAAAACAATGAAAAGATGGTCATGGCACTTATTGAAAGAATCGCTCGCATGGAAGCGAAACTTGATACGATAACCACCATGATCCCGAAGATTACAGAAGTGCAGGTGGCACTGGGAAAGGCGGAGCAGTCGGCCGACTCTGCCCATCACCGGATAGATAATATTTACAAGGTAGCGGGACTGATATCCACCATCATATCGGTAGTTATCGGACTTCTTGGCAAGGTGATCTGATGACCAAACTAAAAACAAAAATAAAAAGACGGCTCTCGCAAATAAAAATCCCGTTGATTTACTGGTCGATTCTCTATGCCATACTATGTATATTTTGCATTTTTCTGTATATATTGATGACCTTGCTTGATTGGTGGATAACCGGAAAAGGAAACGAGCCGGAATTAAGGGCATTTATCACAATGCTTTTATCCGCAGGGGCAGTCGGCGGGATTCTCGGTATAGGACGAATGTTTGTAGACAAAGATAAAAACGGCACGCCGGATGTATTTGAAAAAGACGATGGGAAACCACCGTCTTTTAATTTGAAAGGAGAGTATCATGACGAAAGAAGAACTGGCATGGGAGATAGCTCAAGGATTGATAGAAACAGGAATAGAAGGTAACTATGGATCCGTTTCATGCTCTACTGCCGGAGACTATCCGTCAATCGGAGTCAGCCAATGGGAAGGCTCAAGAGCAGACAGACTGCTGGGTAATATACCGGGCGGAGACAACTATGCCGGCAGATCCTACTCAGATATCAAGGATTCCGGCGATATAGGTGGACTGCAAGAATTACTGATGAGCGACGAGGGACAGCGGGCGCAGCTGGAACTGCTCGCTTGTGACTGCGAAGAATACGTGGAAACGCTATGGGAAGTCCCTGACCTTGACGATACTCTATGCACCATTTATGCAGGCATGTGGTGTCCCACCTCCCATTACGTCGTAAGAAATTTTCTACAGCGGAGACAGGAACGGGGATACGACCTCAGAAATATAGACGTGATCCATACGTTATTTCGAGACCAATACGCATGGGCGGCCGGCGTAGGAGAGTATGCACCGGGATATGAGAACCGGGCCAATATCACATACGATTACGTCACAAATTTAAATTTGGAGGGATAGATGAATTGCAAGCGAAAGCTCATTTTATTTTTATTATTTCCGTTTTTTCTATCATCGCCGTGGTTCTCTGGTTTTTCTGTTCGGGCAGAAGCGCAATATACCATCTACGAGAGCGAACTGCTCCAGTTAGAACAGAACTTGACAACGCTCGAGCAGAACAACAAAGAGAAGCAGAAACTATTGGACAAGCAAGCGAAGCAGCTGGAAGAAGCGCAGAGGCAGTTAGCAATAGTCAACGAACAGCTGAAGAAATCCAAAGAATGGAACGAGATGACATTGAGCTCATTAGAGAATGCCAATCAATCCTTAGCACAGTACGAGAAAGAGGTAGCAAGAAAAATTAAAATCAAGGCAAGACAGAGAAATCTGTGGATACTCATTAGTGCAGGCTTGGGATACTTGGCAATCAGATAGATTTGATTTTGCAACCTTGTAAATCAAAGAGTGGAAAAATCGCCTTTTCTTTTGTAAAAACAAAGTGTCGTCAAAGTGTCGTCAAAAATGTTTTGTAAATAGATTTTTATTTTGATATTTATAAAATAAAAAAGCCTATCTTATTCGATAGGCTCTGTCTTTATGGCGGAGAGAGGGGGATTCGAACCCCCGTGCCGGTATTCGCCGGCAACATGATTTCCAATCATGCACCTTAAACCGCTCGGACACCTCTCCATTTTTATCAGTTTACCCGCAGGTAGGAACTGACTGACTTATTTATTATATTGATTTGGTCTCTATCTGTCAAGAGAAATTTGCTCTTTTCCCGTTATGTTTCAAAATAGGACCGGATTTGTTCATTATCGTTTGTGATTCCCAAAGCGGCAGATAACAGCAGTCTGGCTTTGGGGGCAGAAAGTGTGCCGCCTGATATAATGCCCAGGCTTTTCATGGATTTGATGCTTCCGTCGTAGCTGTATTCTTCCATAATGCTTCCTGTAGGTACACGGGTGGTGAGTACTACAGGTATACCGGTATGCCTTAATTCCACAATGGCTTTTTTACATTCCGGCGGTACATTTCCGCAGCCGAGACTGTCTATAATGACACCTTTGGCTTTTCCTTTGGCAGCTCTTACAATTTCTCCGTCCATGCCTGACCAGGCCGGAATGATCCAGACATGGGGTTCAATGTGGGACGGGTGGATTTTTTTATGAGCCACTGGGATTCGTCCGTACAGTACCGTATTTCCGGAGACCGTACCTAAAGGACCGTAGTGAAGATCACGGAAGGTATCGGGATTTGTTGTATGCACTTTGGTGACTTCTCCGGCAGAGTAAATGCGGTCGCCGAGGCAGACGACGACGCCCATTTTTCCCGTCATTTCATCGGCGGCAATTCTGACGGCCGATAACAGATTTGCAGGGCCGTCAGCACTGATTTCATGACCGCCCCGCATGGCGCCTGTGACACATACGGGTTTTTCGGTTCGCAGAGTTATATTGAGAAAGAAAGCAGTTTCTTCCAGCGTGTCGGTTCCGTGGGTGATTACAAATCCGTCGGCGGTATTTTCTGCAGCGAGTTTGTCGATTTCCTGGGAGAGGGCAAACATTTTTTCAACGGTCATCCAACCGCTCGGGATATTTGAAAATTCCCGGACTTCTATATCCGCCGCGTGAGAAAGTCCGGGGATTGCGGAAACTAAGTCAGCTCCTGATACGGCGGGGATAAGACCTCCCGTTTTTTCATCTTTTTTCATGGCGATGGTGCCGCCGGTAGTGATAATGATGATTTTCTTTTTCATAAGGGTTAGAACTCTCTTTTCTTATAAGGTATAAGTATTGCTCTTTGGTGAGAAAAGGTGGCGGATATATTTAAAAGGAAAAATAATTTTTTCAAACCTGATTTTCTTTTTCGTTTTCCATTTTTCGGGCCATAATATCCGTAAATTTCTGTATCAGTGAGGTCATATTCGCCTCTTCAATCACTACGGAAGGTACATTATAGGCTGCGGCAATATGGTCAAGAATCACTTGTCCCGCTTTTTTTGTGTCTTCTTCCGTATCAAGACCCCAGCGGTAATGGTCGAGCAAAGTAGCATAGAGGGCTGTCCAGGTCACGGCATCGCTTTTTTTATCCGCCGGCTCCCACCATATATGAAAATCACTGTCCGATAAAGTACCGCCCTGTTTTTGGTAAAGGGTATAAAGAAATTTTTCAGTGACTCCGTAGCGTCGCATCCGTTCCCGCACACTGTACTGTGTAGAGGAAGTTAAATGATTTTGTCGTTTCAGTCCTTCTTTCACCGCTTCTTTTACGGCAAGACCGATAAGTTCACCGAGCTTATTGTGTTTTCCTGATGAACGGAAATAAATCGGACTGTCCGGATTGGCGACAATCAGCGTGGAATCGGTTCCCGAGCCTGTGGCAGGTTCATAGGAATACCGGCTTCCCGCCAGAAGTTCGCGAAGTGCTACCGATTTTGCTTCTGTGCAAGTGACCAGGGCACGTGTCAAAACTCCTTCCGGCATATCCGCTCCCAAAAAAAGCATAATGTTGATGGTGCCCGGTTTAAAATATTCCGGTTTGCTTTCTCCGCCATACGCAAAGGCCGGATCGCCGGCAGAACCTGCATTGGCTTCTATACCTGCTGTGACACAGGCCGTTACTTTTAAATTTTTATAGGTTTTCTCCACGACTACGGCATTTTCCATATCTGCCGCCGTGCCGAAACCGGTAGATACTTTCCAATCATTTCCGATACTTTCGGCTTTCTTTTTTATATCTTCTTCATACTCTTGAAAAGACATACAGGTGCCGCCGGTACGCTCTGCACATTTATAGTTAAATACTGCTCTGATATTGTCGTGAAATCCGCCGTTTACAAGAGAAGTGCTTATCACTTTTTTGGTCTGTTGAAATAATACGAATACGGTTTTTCCTTCTTTGTTTCTTCGTATTTCATCACCGCAATCGAAGCGGTATAGTATTTCATCCGTACTGTGATTGATCATAAAATGTCTCCGTTTCTTCTGTATGATAGAGTATACTCAAAAAAATATATTTGCAACAAAAAAGGAGCAGTCGCTCCTTTTCTCTATATTAATTATTGTTATTATCTTTTTCTTTTCGTATGACGTCATGAGCGCCGCCTTCGACGATGGAGGTGGCGGATACGAGCGTCAGTTTTGCTTTTTGCTGCAATTCTGCAATGGAAAGAGCACCGCAGTTACACATCGTCGCTTTAATTTTTGCGCAAGTTTTGGCTACATTTTCTTTCAATGGGCCGGCGTAGGGGACATAGGAATCGACACCCTCTTCAAATTGGAGTTTCTTTTCTCCGCCGAGATCATAGCGTCCCCAGTTGCGGGCTCTGTTGGAGCCTTCTCCCCAATATTCTTTCACAACGGTGCCGCTGACGGTTCGTTTCTGTGTGGGAGATTCATCGAAACGGGCAAAGTAACGGCCGAGCATAACAAAGTCGGCGCCCATAGCAAGAGCAAGAGTGATGTGGTGATCATAAACAATGCCTCCGTCAGAGCATACGGGCACATAGATGCCTGTCTTTTTATAATATTCATCTCTTGCTTTGCAAACTTCAATGACAGCCGTCGCCTGGCCGCGGCCAATGCCTTTTGTTTCTCTTGTGATGCAGATAGAGCCGCCGCCGATGCCGACTTTTACAAAGTCCGCCCCCGCTTCTGCGAGGAAAAGGAAACCATCACGGTCGACGACGTTTCCCGCTCCGATTTTCACTTTGTCACCGTAATGTTCACGCACCCAGTCGATCGTGATCTTTTGCCATTCCGAATAGCCTTCGGAAGAATCAATGCAAAGTACGTCAGCGCCCGCATCTACAAGAAGAGGGATACGTTCTGCATAGTCTCTTGAATTAATACCTGCACCGACGATGAATCTTTTTTTCGCATCAAGCATTTCATCCGGGTTCTCACGATGGGAATCATAGTCCTTACGGAATACGAATCCGTAAAGTCTTCCGTCTTCGTAAAGAACGGGGAGAGAATTGATTTTATTATCCCAAATAATGTCATTCGCTTCAGAAAGAGTGATGCCGAATTTAGCGGTGACCAGTTTTTCTAAAGGAGTCATAAAGTCCGCAATCTTTTCGGAGATGTCCATACGACTGACACGATAGTCACGGCTGGAAACAATGCCGACCAGTTTGCCGTTCGCAGTGCCGTCATCCGTGATGGCTACGGTGGAATGTCCCGTTTTTTCTTTTAACGCCAGAATATCTGCCAATGTATTTTTCGGAGACAAATTGGAATCACTGGAAACGAAACCTGCCTTTTTTGCTTTGACCCTGGCAACCATAGCGGCTTCTTCTTCGGGAGTCTGGGAACCGTAAATAAAGGAAATGCCTCCGTTTCGTGCAAGTTCTACGGCAAGTCTTTCACCGGAAACGGCCTGCATGATGGCAGATACCATAGGAATGGACAGTTCAATATCCGGCGTTTCTCCCTTTTTGAATTTAACGAGCGGGGTTTTTAAAGAAACGTTTGTAGGGATACATTCACAAGAAGAGTATCCGGGAATCAGAAGATATTCATTAAAAGTGTGTGCCGGTTCAGTGATATAGGTTGCCATCATTTCCTCCTAACAAAAAGATTCTAAAAGTATAAATTCTAATCATTATATCGAAAACACTATAGGAAAGGAAGAGAATTTGTATAAAATATTCTCTTTGATTTGTTTTTATTGTATTACAACTGATAAATATATGCCATGTTCTTATTTGTGCGGATACGATAAATATATTTTAAAGTGGAAAGGAAAAATGGCGGGACAGATCCATTTTATTTTGCTGAAAAATCCCGTCTTTCAAGAATGTTATAATAAAAATAAAGGAAATGAAAGCGGGAAAGATATGGATAAAAGAAAAACGGCGAATCATATATTGGGAGCGGCGTTTGCAACTTGTTTAGCGACAGCGCCGTTTCAAGGAAGCGGACTCTGGCAGGCCGGTTTATTTCATATCGCGTTTGCAGCAACAGTCGGCGGGATTGCCGACTGGTTTGCAGTGACTTCTCTTTTTGAAAAACCGATGGGAATTTCTTACAGAACGGATATTATTGCCAATCGCCGTGACAAAATTGTGGAAATGGCGAAAGAGATGGTCAGCGAAGAATTGCTTCCTCCGGAAAAGTTGGAGATATTTTTCCAAGAACATCTTCCTTCTGAAATCCTTTTGACATGGATCAAAAATCACAGAGAACCGGTCGGACTGATTCTGGAAGAAGTACTTCAACTGGGTATGTCAGCCATAGATAGAGAACGGATTGAGAGTCTGCTTATTGAAAAGGCGGAAGAGACGGCAGCGGGAGAGGATTGGGCGGAGAGAATCGCTTTTGTTCTTGAAACATTAAAGTCATACGAAAAAAAAGAGGTTTTAAGAAATTTACTGGCAAAAGAAGTCGGGCGTTTTTTAGAAAACCGGTTTACTTTGGCAGAAGTGCAGAGTCTTTATGAAGGGGCATGGAGTCGGTACAGAGAGCAAAATTGGTTTCGCGGCATTTTACAGCAGGTGATGGAAGATCAAAATGAGGAAGCTGTCCGTATTCTCCGGGAAAATATTTTGCATATAGCGGACACCGTTAAAGACCCGGAAAGTGAAATCTGCCGGGCCTTGGAAAATGCATATGACCGCTTGATTTTCCGATTGCGGAACGATGAACCGTTCAAAAATACATGGAACGGATATGTGAGCAATGCTTTGTCCGCATGGATGAAACGGCAAGGTCCGGAATTGATAAAAACAGTATGGCGGGCGCAGGAAAGCCATGTGTTGAAAAATGTGTCGGAGTTCTTATTAAGAAAAGCAGAGGAACAATTATCCCACCCGGAGAAAAAAGAAAAGTTGGATACGTTTCTCCTGCATGTATGCGTTCCCCGGCTGCCCTGGGTACATAAAAAAATCAAAGAATCGGTGGAGTATGCTTTGTCCGGCTATGATGGGAGAGAAATGGCGAAAATCGCAAAAGACGGAGTTCATCAGGATATACAAATGATACGGATTAACGGTTCACTTTGCGGCGGGGTGCTGGGAGGACTGTTTTATCTGATTTCGATTCTGGGAGGGCTTTTTTGATGAAACGATACAGAATGGCCAACCTTATTTTTGCAGGCGCTTTTCTTCTGTTCTGTTTTGCCGTGATTTTGCATATCTGCCGGAAAAGTGAGGAGACGGCGTTGTTTTATTTTCTTGCCCAATCCTGCTTTATCGGTTGTGTGGCTGATTGGTTTGCCGTGGAATCTATTTTCAGAAACAGCCTGCACCTGCCCCGGTTTCGTCCTTTAATTCCGAAAAATAAAGAGAGGATTGTTCGGCAGATTCACGAAACGGTGAACCGGAAATTAATAAAAAGTGAAATGTTTGCAGCTATGATCCGGAAGTTTTCAGTGACCGCATGTATGGAAAATGAATACCGCAGCGGAAACGGAGCGATGAAGGAATGGGAGAAAAAGGCAGTCTTTTGCGCCGGACGTTTTTTGAAAGGCTTTGCGGAAATTCACAGAAAAGAGGCGGGGGTTTGGGCAAGGCGGAGCGGACGAGTCTTTGTGAATCTCTTTGTCCGTTATATAGAGGAAAAGGCACTGAGGGATGAACAAAAAGAAGAAATACTTTTTCAAATGCTAAGCGCCGTAGAAGAAAAAATGAAAAGCCCGTCTTTACGGAATAAGCTTGCCGGGTATCTGAGAACATGGGGAGACAGGCAGGAAAAAGGATTTTTAGGAAATCTGTTTTATCCGCTTGCCGGCCGTATGGGAATTATAGATTATGAAGACATGGCGGCGGCCATCTTGGAAGCGGCGGAAGAAAAAATACAAAGCTGGCAAAAAAAAGAAAATCCTTTTCGCCGGACCCTCTTGGAAGAATGGAATGATACGGTAACGGCTTTTATGGAAAATCCGGAGGCAAAAAAAGCACTTCGGGATTTTGCCTTTTATTTGTATGAATCGTTTCCCGTAGAAGAAAAAGCGGATGAAGTTTTTGACCGGTTATGGAAAGAGCGGGTGGAGGGAAGTGCTTTTGAACGAAATTTGCTTCCCTGCATTGAGCAGGCCTTTCACAGGACTTTCCGCAGTATGGCGGCTAATGAAAAAATCCGGAAACAGGTGGATTGGGGGACGCAAAACTTGCTGCTGGAAATTCTTCACTTTGAGCGGGGGCATATGGCAGAAGCGGTTATTCGCGTTTTAGAAAATTACCGGACAGAAGAGCTGAGTGAGTTTATAGAATCCAAGGTGCATAAAGAACTGGAAGGAGTCCGAATCAACGGGGCGATAGTCGGTCTTGCAGCAGGCGGATTCCTGTATATTTTTATACAATTTATATATTTGCCAATCATATCCGTCTTGTTTCGGCTATAAAGAAAATCTGTAAATTCTTATAAGCCGGGCGATATAGAAAAGCCGGTCCTGTTTTTGTTATAATGAGCACAGAGGTGATGAATATGGAAATTTTAACATTAGACAGAGTGGTTGTGGACGGTGTGGACAAGTATCCGGTTTCCGAATTAAAACGTGTATATGGCAGTGTCGTATACGATGAGGAAGAATTTGTATTTCTCTATGAACCGGAATCGGAAGACCCGACCCGTGCGTACCGGCCGGAAAAATATGTCATGGCCGTTATGCTTGATGATGAAATTTTTGATGGAAAAGCTTTGCAATACTGCATTACGTTAACTTATGACGGACACGTAAAGTCCGTTGATTATCTGGGGCTTGATGATGCAGGGCGTCCCGATGCCGTATGTATCGAATAGAAAAATATAAAATACGAAATAGAAAAACAGAGCTTCTTTTGAGAAGCTCTGTTTTCAAATGGCACTTAGGATTTTCTTGCACATGTCATATATAAATTTTATTATAAAAAAGAGGGTAAATCATAGATGATTTGCATGTTTAATGAGAAAATCATGCTATAATGAAATGGAAAATGATTTGAAAGTGAGGAACTCCATGACAATTACTTACATACTTCAAATTTTGGATGATATCCAAAAGGGAGATTCAGAGAAATATGGTGTAATTATTGATATGAACGAGGAACTGCAAAAAGCCGTGCGACGTGCGAAACGGCGTATTTCCCGTATTCGCCTGCGTGCCCAGTATGAGTTGGGAGAAATGGATAAAGCCAAGGTGGCGGCAGCGAATGATCACATGCCCCGTTTTATCAGAATCCTCAGCCGGATTCGTAATTTAAATCTTGAAGATTGCCGGGGACTGATGGGCATTGAAGATTTTTTGGAAAACGAAAACCGCGTGCAGGAAGTCATAGAAATGGCACAAAAAATCGGACAACTTTCTGTCATAAGTTCATCAGCGTACACGCCGATGGCGCTCGGATTCGGATTGCTTGAAACCTATACGACACTGGATGAAATAGAAATAGATAATGCCCGGTTTAAAACCATGGATCCGGAGTATGCCCGGATAAAAAGACAGGAAGTGCAGGCTTTTCAGGAACGGGTACGTTCTATTTGTCATTATCTGGAAGATATTGCACAATGTGCTAAAGAAAAAGGAGAAGCCATCAATGACCTTGCCGACTACTTTGCCGACGGGGTGGAAGATGCGGAACGAATATATATGCAGGCCGGTGGTGACTGGGCGATGTATACGTTGGTACAAAAAATGCAAATCGGGAGAGCTATACAGGTGGCACAGCTTATCACGCTTCTTTTCCAAAGACTCCTCGACTCGGAGGGGCAGATTTACGAAAGCAGCCGGGCGGCCATCAAAAAAGCGCAGGATGAATTGCTAAAACGTGATGCATGAAAAGACATTGAAATCATGAGATATAAACCGACCTCTGAAAGTCAGACCCGAACATTTGACTTACTGAGGTCTTTTTTTATGAAACGACAAAGAATAAAAGAAATAAATAAAGGGTATAAACTAAAACGGGCGGGAAAATAGAAAAGAATATAAAATATGCTATAATTTGAAATATATAGACAATAACAAAAACAAGGAGGCGTCTGATGTCTATTTCATTTATACTTCGTATGATAGCTAATGTAGTAAGCGGAAACGGCGGCAATGCGCATTCCCAAAATATCAATGACGAAATTGAGCGTGCCAAAGGAAGAGCGACAAAAAGAATTTATCGTGCGAAGGTGCGGGCCCAGGAAGAATTGGGCGAGCTTGATCGTGTGAGAATCACGTTGATGTCGGGAGATATGAAAAAATTTACCAATGAATTTGCCCAAATTAAAAATGTAAATTTCCATGACTGCGATACTTTAACGGGACTGGAGCAATTCAATAAAGAAAGAAAAAATTGGAAAGAGTTGCAGGAATTATCTACCAAAGCAATGGGACTGATCACTCTGTCCGGAGCGATGGATGCAATCGGGTTCGGTGCCGGTATATTGGATCAATATGCGATTATTCCGGACATTTGCGGTTTGGAAGAGGCCTCCAAAGAAGATGTTGAAGCCTTGAAAAAAATGGGGATTCATTTGGATGAATTTCAGAAAAAAGTAAAGAAAATGTGCCGGCGCATGCAGGAAATCAGAAAAGAAGCCCGCCAGGCGGAAGACGCACTTTTGGACCTTTCCGATTACTTGGAAGACGGAATTGCGGATATCAAAAATATCCGTGCAAAAGCGGGCAATGATTGGAGAAAATATACGGAATCCCAAAAAATTCTCATAGGCCGTACTGCCCAGGTTGCCCATTTGATCAGTATTCTTTCAGAAGTCCGGTTCCTCACCGACGAGGCGGATCTGAGAGAGGAAATTAAAGAGGCTCTCGGGGCCGCCGATGAACTCTTAGACGAGCTCGGGGCCTGAAAAAGTAAAAGCTGATATCTGCAACGGATGTCGGCTTTTTTGCTGCCCTGATTGGCTGAAAGCTTCGGTAAGTTTGTTATGTGGTAAGAAATATGATACAGAAATCAATAAAAATACAGCGGAGAAAAAAGTGATTAAAAAAATAGCGGAAGAAAAAATATATACGAAATCAACGATATCTGAAAGAAGCGGAGAGAAAATGAGATTTTTGTCTGCATAATTCAAGTGTACAACGGGAGTGAATGGTAAATAACGGAGATGGGACAGAACGGAGGAGTGCATTTGAAAAAATAGAGAAAGCAAAGAAAAATCAAAAGCGAAATAAATTTTTATCTTGCTATCAAACGGTCTTTTTGTTAAAATGAAAAAGCATGAATACACATGTCCGCGGATTTTATATCTGTGCCGTTCGGTGGCTATAAAAGAAGAAGCGGACAGAGGTTATTAACAGGAGGTTATTTATTATGTCAGTCGTATCCATGAAACAGTTATTAGAAGCAGGTGTTCATTTTGGGCATCAGACCCGTCGTTGGAATCCGAAAATGGCGAGATACATTTTCACTGAACGTAACGGGATCTACATTATCGACCTGCAGAAAACTGTAAAAAAAGTAGAAGAAGCTTACGCATTTATCCGTGAAGTGGCTGCTTCCGGAGCGCCGATTCTTTTTGTCGGTACAAAGAAACAGGCTCAAAATTCCATTAAAGAAGAAGCACAGCGTTGCAATATGTTCTATGTCAATGAACGTTGGCTTGGCGGCATGCTGACCAATTTCCGCACGATTCAGACACGGATTGCCCGCCTGAAAGAATTGGAAAGAATGTTTGAAGACGGAACCACGGAACAATATCCGAAAAAAGAAGTTATTCTCATGCAGCGTGAACTGGAAAAACTCCAGAAGAATCTCGGCGGGATTAAGGATATGAAAAAAATCCCGGGCGCTATTGTCATTATTGACTCCAAGAAAGAAGAAATCGCAGTAGCGGAAGCTCATAAACTGCATATTCCGGTTGTTGCCACCGTTGATACCAACTGCGATCCGGATGAAGTGGATTACCCGATTCCTGCCAATGATGATGCTATTCGCGCCGTCAGACTTTTAGCGGGCAAGATGGCGGATGCCGTTCTGGAAGGACGCCAGGGACAGCAGGAAGAAGTGGAAGAAACGTTTGAAGAAAGTGCTGAAGAATCGGTAGAAACAGCGGAAGAAGTATCTGCTGAAGAAGAATAATTGATATAGACAAAAACCTTATTTTTGATGGAGGTCATAGAATGATTACTGCAAGTATGGTAAAAGATTTGCGGACGACAACCGGCGCAGGCATGATGGACTGCAAAAAGGCGTTGGTTGAAGCCGATGGTGATATGGCAAAGGCCGTTGATATTCTGAGAGAAAAAGGATTATCCCAGGCAGCTAAGAAAGCATCACGCATCGCGGCGGAAGGGGCGGTTGTGTCTTATATTGCCGACGATAAAAAGACGGGTGTGATTGCTGAAGTCAACTGCGAAACCGACTTTGTCGGACAAAATGAGAATTTCCAGGAATTGGCCCGCTCTATTGCAAAACATATTGTGGAAACAGATCCTGCTGATGCGGAAGCCTTACTCGCTTCCGAAATGAACGGGAAAACGGTGAAAGAAATTGTCACGGAAGCGGTGGCAAATATGGGAGAAAATATTTCTATCCGTCGTTTCGTCCGCTATGAAAGCCGGGAAGGGGAAGTATTCAGTTATATCCACGGCGGCGGAAAGATCGGCGTTCTTGTGGAAATGAAGAGTGCCGATGCCGAATTGGGTAAAGATATCGCTATGCAGGTGGCGGCTGCCAACCCGTCTTATATGGAACGCACCGAGGTTTCCAATGAAGAAATTGAACATGAAAAGGAAGTTCTTCGTGAGCAGGCGAGAAATGAAGGTAAGCCTGAGGCGATTATTGAAAAAATGGTTCTCGGCCGTGTGAATAAATACTATAAAGAAGTTTGTCTTGTCGATCAGCCTTTCATCAGAGACGGAGACATTTCCATTTCGCAGCTGTTGAAATCCAAGGGCGCCGAGGTGATTCGGTTCAGCCGCTTCCAGCTCGGTGAGGGTATCGAAAAGAAACAGGATAATCTGGCGGAAGAAGTTGCAAAACAAATCAATCAGTAATTGATGAAAATAAGAGAGAACACATTTTGTGTTCTCTTATTTCATAAATGGAGTAAATTTTATATAATAAAAACAGGTTGATCGGGAGGTGTGTGATGGAAGCGCAGAAGAAAAACTATAAAAGAGTCATGTTGAAGCTTAGCGGAGAAGCTCTTGCCAATGACAAAGGATTCGGTATCGATCCGGAGGTGGTATACAGGCTTGCCGGAGAAATTAAAGAAGCCAGTGCTTTGGGAATAGAAATATCCGTTGTTGTCGGAGGGGGAAATTTTTGGCGCGGACTTAAAGGAAGCGCCGGAGGAATGGATCGCGCCTCTGCCGACTATATGGGGATGCTGGCGACTGTCATTAACTCCGTGGCATTACAGGACGCATTGGAAAAGCTGGGGGTCAGCACCAGGGTACAAACGGCCATTGAAATGCAGCAAATTGCGGAGCCTTATATTCGCCGGAGAGCGGTTCGTCATTTAGAAAAAGGGCGTGTGGTCATTTTCGGCGGAGGAACGGGAAATCCTTATTTTACGACGGATACAACGGCGGCACTCCGTTCCGCTGAAATTGAAGCGGATGTCATGCTGATGGCGAAAAAACAGACAGACGGAGTTTTCGAGGCGGATCCCAAATACCATCCTGAAGCTAAAATGTTTACCCATTTGACTTATAATGATGTTTTGCAAAAAAAGCTTGAGGTGATGGATAATACCGCCATTACGCTTTGTATGAATAATAAAATACCGATTGTTGTATTTAATATTGATGTCCCCGGAAATGTAGTAAAAGCCTGCAAGGGCGAAAGTTTGGGCACTTTAATAGAGGAGAATTGAAATGTACGAGAATGAAATCAAGAATTTGACGGAAAAGATGGATAAATCCATCCAGGCATTAAAAAATGAATTTACTTCCATACGGACGGGACAGGCGACGCCAAGTCTGCTGGACCGAGTCTTTGTGGACTATTACGGATCGAAAACACCGGTGACACAGGTGGCCTCCGTGACCGTTCCGGAAGCAAGAATGATTGTTATACAGCCGTGGGATAAAGCGCTTCTTAAAGATATCGAGAAAGCAATTAACATGTCGGATTTGGGGCTGGTTCCTATGAATGATGGAAATTTAATCCGTCTGGCGATTCCTCAGTTGACCGAAGAGCGCAGGAAAGACTTGGTCAAAGTAGTCAACAAAAAATCGGAAGAAGCGAAAGTGGCGGTCAGAAATATTCGCAGGGACGGCAATGTTTTCTTGAAAAAAGAAGAGAAAAACAGTGACGTATCTAAAGATATCATAAAAGATGCGGAAGACAGCATTCAGAAATTAACAGATGAAAAAATCAAAGAAGTGGAAATTGTTACGGAAAAGAAAATTAAGGAAATCATGTCCGTCTGATGGAAAAAGAAATATATGCAGGTCTGTTTTACAGTGAAGAGATAGCCCGGAGTATTAAAGAGCAATGTCCGGATTGGACAATGTCCGTGACCAAAGGGAGACGCTATCCGCTGGTAGAAAGTGAGATGTATTTAGTGCGTCCCGGAAAACGGGCCGTTGTGATGCCCCGGATGGCGTACAGTGAAGAAGCCGGAAAAGCTTTAGAAAAAATAGTAAAAAAGGGAAGATAAAATGACCGAAAAAGGAAGATTTCCCCGCCATGTGGCCATTATTCTTGACGGAAACGGCAGATGGGCAGAGCAAAGAGGAAGAGAGAGAACTTTCGGACATAAAGCGGGCGCGGCAAATGTCAAAAAAATCGTTCGTGCTGCCGGACGCATGGGAATCAAAAAACTTACGGTATATGCGTTTTCTACAGAAAACTGGAAACGGCCCTCTTTGGAAGTCAAGTTTCTAATGAGACTTTTTAAGCATTATTTGATGGGCGAGCTTCGTGAATTGGCGGAAGATCATGTGCAGGTTCATATTGTGGGAGATATTTCAAGGCTCTCAGAATCTTTACAAAAAGAAATCAGAATCTGTGAGAACGATACGGCTCATAATGACGGTTTGATTCTCAATGTGGCAATCAATTATGGCGGTCGTATGGAAATTATCCGTGCCGTGAAATCTATGATTCATGATGTAAAAGCGAGGGATTTACAGGAATCGGATATTACGGAAGAAACGATGGGAAATTATTTGTATCCGTCCGTGGCGGAAGATGTGGATTTATTAATACGCACAGGCGGAGAATCTCGCATTTCCAATTTTTTACTATGGCAAAGCTCCTATAGCGAGCTGTACTTTACACAGATATTGTGGCCCGACTTTACAGAAGAAGAATTAAGAAAAGCGGTTCATTGGTTTATAGGCAGAGACCGTCGTTTTGGCGGATTAGAGGAGCACACATGAAAACCCGGATCATAACGGCTATAGCAGGAATTATAGTCGTGCTTGGACTTGTTGCGATTGGCGGTTGGTTTTTGACGGCCGCAGTGATTGCCGTCTCGGTCTTAAGTCTTTTAGAATACAAACAAATGCTGTATCATTTAGGGATTTCCATTTATAAAAATGCAGCGATAGGACTGACGGTGTGCATCATAGGTGTGACCGGGTTTTATTCACTCCGCCTGTTTTTGGCAGTTATATTATTTGCATTTATCGGCATGCTTTGCGCGGTTCCTTTCTTAAAAAAGCAGGATTTGCACCGTCTTATATATACTGTTTTTGCGGTTCTTTATTTTGGAATCGGGTTCGGTTCTCTTTCTCTGCTGCGGGGAAGCGGATTATTTCTGCCGGGCGGTCAAATGCCTGTAGAACCGGGAATATTTTTTATTATGCTGTCATTAACCGGTACTTGGGCAAGCGATTCGTTTGCTTTTTTTGTGGGGAAAAAATGGGGCAAGCATAAGATGGCCCCTCATATCAGTCCGAACAAAACAATAGAAGGACTCCTTGGCGGAATGGCAGGGACTGTCATATGCTGCACGGTATTTTCAGCTGTCTTGCGATTTTCAGCGGCAGAGGGTTTCTTTTTGGGGATCCTTATAGCGATAGCGGCACCGATGGGAGATTTATTCGAATCTTATTTGAAAAGGGTTTGTGATGTGAAAGATTCAGGAAAGCTTTTGCCGGGACATGGCGGTTTGATGGATCGTTTTGACAGTCTTCTTTTTGTAGCGCCTGTCGTTCTCGGTTTTTTGTGTTTCATCAGATAATGGAGCGGAAATGAAAGAAATAGCGGTACTTGGAAGTACAGGTTCTATCGGAATACAGACGATGGATGTGATCAAAGCTCATCCGGATCGTTTTCATGCATCCGTGATTGCGGCGAAAAGAAATGTAGATTTGCTGGCAAAGCAAGCTATGGAGTTTAAACCGCATGCCATTGTGATTTCTGACGAAGAAGCGGGAAAACGTTTCAAAGAAATATATGACGGCAAGGCTGAAATTTTTTTGGGAGAAAAGGCGCTTACTGAAGTTGTCGGCAGAAGCGATATCAATCTGGTGCTTGTGGCTGTGACGGGCGTATCGGGATTGGAGCCTACCTTGGCGGCTATTGAGGCGGATAAAGAGATTGCCTTGGCGAATAAAGAAACTTTAGTGGCCGGCGGAAAACTTGTCATGGCGGCGGCAGGGAGAAAAAAAACAACGATTATTCCCGTGGACAGTGAGCACAGTGCCATTTTCCAATCACTTCTCGGGGCGGATAAAAAAGCAATTCATAACCTCATTTTGACAGCTTCGGGCGGACCTTTCCGGGGAAAGAAAAAAGAAGAATTACAACATGTAACGGTAGAAGATGCTATGAAGCATCCGACTTGGAATATGGGAAAAAAAGTGACGTTGGATTCAGCGACCATGTTTAATAAAGGCTTGGAAGTGATTGAAGCCCGGTGGCTTTTTGATGTGGATTACGACCATATAAAAGTACTGATTCAGCCGCAAAGCCTGATTCATTCCATGGTGGAATACGAAGACGGCTCTGTGATAGCCCAGATAGGAAATCCTGATATGCGTCTTCCCATCCAGTTTGCATTCACTTATCCGGAACGGCTTTTTTCTCCGTCCCATGAATTTTTAGATTGGACACAAATCTCATCTATTGCTATCGAGCAGCCGGATATGGATACATTCCGTTCATTACGGCTCGCCTACGAGGCGGGAAAAACGGGAGGAAATGCAACAGCTGCATTTAATGCGGCGAATGAAGAAGCCATTTCAGCATTCATTCAAGGGCGGATTTCTTTTCTCGAAATTTATGATGTGGTAGAGGAAACACTGAATAAAAATGTTTTCTCTGAAATTCGTTCACTGGCAGATGTATGGCAAGCAGATGTGACGGCCAGAAAAACGGCCGGACATATTATTGATAGAGGATACTCATGTTAAATACAATATTGGCGCCTATATTTGTATTTGCCGTAATCGTTATTGTCCATGAAGGCGGACATTTTATAATGGCAAAATTGACAGGCATGAAAGTGGAAGAATTTGCGGTCGGGTTCGGGCCGAAAATTTTTTCTAAAAAAAGAGGAGAAACGGTATATTCCCTGCGATGGATTCCATTGGGCGGGTACAATAAAATTGCAGGCATGTCAACGGATGAAAACGAAGATCCCCGTGCGTTTTCAAATCGACCTGTATGGGCAAGGCTCCTTGTTATTTTGGCAGGCTCGCTTTTTAATATTTTGCTCGCTTTTTTTATTTTTATGAGCATTTTTTTAGTAAACGGTCTATATACATTTAAAGATGAACCGGTGGTCGGGTCCGTTTTGGAAAACAGTTCAGCATATCATGCGGGAATCACTGAAGGAGATGCCATACGCAGCATTAACGGACATAAAATTATTAAATGGAGTGATATAGGTCCATGTGTTTCCGACCGGGCAGGACGTGTTTTAGAAGTGGAAATAGAAAGTGCGGGACAAGTGAAAAAAGTGACGGTCATTCCCCAAGATAACGGAGAGGGAAGAGCGGTTATGGGAATCACGCCGCACATGGACAGGAAAAACGTGTCTTTCATAGAATCCATTCATTTGAGTTTTGACAGATGCGCATTTATTTTGGAGCAAATTATAGGCGGATTGCAGCAGATATTTACAGGAACATCCGGTGATGTGGCAGGCCCTATCGGGGTTGCCCGTATGGCGGGAACTGTGGCGGGGGCTGGCATTACGGCTTTATTTACTTTTATTGCGCTGCTCAGTTTAAATCTGGGATTTTTAAATTTATTGCCTGTTCCGCTTTTGGACGGAGGTTTATTTCTGTTAACCTTATTGGAAGCGGTTTATGGGAAAAAACTTCCTGAAAAAAGTTTGTATTACATACAGGCGTTGGGAGTTACGGTTATCGCTTTTTTGTTTTTGCTCGCGATGTTTAACGATATCGCTTCAATATTTAAATGATAAAGGTGATGGAATGGGTCTTACAAGACAAGTGAAAGTGGGAAATGTGGCGATAGGCGGAGATGCGCCTGTTGCCATACAGTCGATGAGCACATTCAGCCCGACAGAAACTTATTTTGCGGCAACGCAGATTAATGCTTTATATGAAGCCGGCGCCGACATCGTGCGGGTTGCCGTTCCTGATAAAAAAGCGGCGGAAGCGATTGGAGAGTTGAGAAAAAGAGTCAAGCTGCCGTTGGTGGCGGATATTCATTTTGATTACCGCCTGGCACTTACTGCTATGGAAGCAGGGGTTGACGCACTTCGTATCAATCCGGGAAATATAGGGAAAAGAGAAAATGTTGTGAAAGTGGTAACCATGGCAAAGGAAAAACATGTTCCTATCAGGATAGGAATCAATGCCGGTTCTTTGCCGGAATCCATTCTGGAAGCATACGGCGGACATCCGACGGCGGAAGGAATGGTGGCCGCAGCTTTGGAGCATGTCAAAATACTGGAAGAAGAAAAGTTTTATGATATCGTGCTTTCTGTAAAATCGACGGACGTACCTATGATGGTGAAAGCGAACCGTATGCTTCATGAAAAAGTGAATTATCCTCTCCATTTGGGGGTGACAGAGGCAGGAACCTTGTACAGAGGTACGATAAAATCTTCCGTAGGAATAGGAGCTCTGCTTTTAGACGGTATTGGTGATACAATAAGAGTATCTTTGACGGACGATCCGCTGAAAGAAGTGAAAGCGGCAAAAGAAATACTAAGTTCTGCCGGCTTGCAGCAATACGGTCCCATTCTGATTTCCTGTCCGACCTGCGGGCGGACACAGGTGAATCTGATTGAAATGGCACAAGAAGTGGAAACCCGGATCGAAGGTTTGAAAAAGCCGATCCGCGTAGCTGTGATGGGTTGTGCCGTTAACGGACCCGGAGAAGCCAGAGAAGCGGATTTCGGTATTGCCGGCGGAAAAGGAACGGGTTTACTTTTCAGAAAAGGAAAAGTGATTCGCAGCGTACCGGAAAGAGAATTGATAGATGCTTTAATGGAAGAAATTGAAAATGATGAAAGCAGAGGAAAATAAAAATGTTAGCATCCAGATTATATAGTCCGACTTTAAGAGAAATTCCTTCTGATGCGGTTGTGATCAGCCATAAGTACATGCTGAAAGCGGGCATGATGAGAAAAATTTCAAGCGGATTTTATGCGTTTTTACCTTTGGCGCTCCGTTCTATACGCAAGGTTGAACATATTGTACGGGAAGAAATGCAGGCCATAGGTTGTCAGGAAATCTTGATGCCGATTGTACAGCCCGCAGAGCTTTGGAAACAATCCGGGCGGTGGGACGTATATGGAGAAGAAATGGTTAAATTCATGGACCGCCACGATCATGAATATTGTCTGGGACCGACCCATGAAGAATTGGTGACGACCCTGACGCATATGGATACATCATCTTATAAACAGCTGCCGGTTTCTCTTTATCAGATACAAAATAAATACCGCGATGAAAAAAGACCCCGCTTCGGGTTGATGCGGAGTCGTGAATTTATCATGAAAGATGCTTATACATTTGACATGGATCAGGAAGGACTGGATAAGCAGTACCGACTGATGTATGATGCGTATACTAAAATTTTTACCCGCTGCGGTTTAAATTTCAGACCGGTAGTGGCGGATTCCGGGGCAATCGGCGGAAGCGGCTCCCATGAGTTTGAGGTGATTGCCGATTCGGGAGAAGCGGATATTGCTTATTGTACAGACTGCGATTTTGCCGCCAATACGGAAGCGGTAGAACCGAATACACTGCCTTGTGATATCCGCAATGAAAAAGAAAAAGAAATTGTGGAAACGCCCGGCAAGCATACGATAGAAACGGTGTGCCAGTTCCTGCATGTACCGGTTGTACAATCCATTAAAGCCGTTGTCTATAAACTGGATGAGACGGTAGTTCTCGCTCTGGTTCGCGGAGATCATGAGGTCAATGAAGTGCGTCTCCAGAATTTATACGATGCGGTTCAAGTGGAGATGGCATCAGAGGAAGACTTAAAACGCTGCGGACTGACAGCCGGCTATATAAGCCCAATCGGTCTTAAAAAAATGAAAAACTTCGATATCATCGCCGATAAAACGGTGATGGAGATGGAAGATGCCTGCTGCGGCGGTAATGCTGTGGATAAACATTTCATTCATGTCAATCCGAAAAGAGATTTTGATCCTGTAAAAGTAGAAACGATCCGTCTTATTACCCCTGAAGATGTTTGTCCTGTCTGCGGAGGAAAGATTGAACTGAAAAAAGGAATCGAAGTGGGTCAGGTCTTTAAACTGGGAACGAAATACAGTGAAAAATTAGGATGCACCTATTTGGATAATAATGGGAAATCCCACCCGATGGTTATGGGGTGTTACGGTATCGGAGTGACCCGTACCGTTGCGGCTTCTATTGAACAGAACCATGATGATGACGGAATCATTTGGCCGGTTGCCATTGCACCTTATGAAGTCGTCATTGTGCCTGCCAATAATAAAGATGAAGGGGTAATGTCTGCGGCAAAGACACTTTACGAGGAAATGACGGATATGGGTGATGAAGTCGTTTTAGACGACAGAAATGAAAGGGCGGGCATCAAGTTTAAAGATGCCGATCTTATCGGATATCCTGTGCGCGTCACTGTCGGTAAAAAATGGAAAGAAAACGGGCTTGTTGAAATTAAATTGCGCCGCACAGGAGAAGTCATAGAATCACCTTTAGAAACCTGTATAGAAAAAGTATCGGAAATCCTTAGTCAACTGCATAAAAATCATTTATAACAGAGGGTTTGTCATGGACGAAAAAGAACTGGAATTTCTTTTAGAAGAAGCAAAGAAAATAGATAAAAATTTGGAGGTTCTTTTTGCTGAAAACATGATGTTTTCCCGTACACCGGCAGAGAAAAAAATAAAAGCGGCTACGCCCCTTTATGATGAAAATGCAGGAATCCGGTGTATAGAAAATATAGCCGATCGGATACGGAGCGGGATAAGCCGGTTCCGGTTTGCGAAATGGTGTCACTTGCCGGTGCGTTTTGATAAAAAGGTGTGATTGTCTATGTCGGAAGAGTTGCGCGGGACAGTGGAATCCGTTATTTTTACAAGCCACGACAAAGATTTTTGTATTTTCCGTATGAATGAACATGAAAGCGGAAGATCCGTCACCGTTACAGGAAATATAACGATTCCTTATACAGGAGAAAAGATATCGGTCAGGGGGTGCTGGGTGCGGCATCCCCGTTTTGGCATGCAATTAAAAGCGGAATTGCTGGAACAGATAAAACCGGAAAAAACGGACGAGATAGAACAGTTTTTATCATCAGGAATGATTGCCGGTATCGGCCCGGCCATGGCAAAAAAAATTATAGGCCATTTCGGAAAACAAACCATGGATGTATTCGAAAATCATATCAGTTTACTTTCTGAAATTCCCGGAATCGGCAAAAAAACACTTGAAAAAATAAAAAAATCCTATTTGGAAATGGGCGCAGTCAAAGAAATTATTCTGTTTTTGCAATCTCTGGGGATCCCGGAACGTTTCGCACGGCCGATGAATCAAATGTACGGAGAAGATGTCATGCGTGTCGTTCGGGAAAATCCGTATCGCATGATCGGTGAAATAGCAGGACTCGGTTTTAAAGATGTGGATAAAATGGCACTATCGGAAGGAACTCCGGCAGACAACGAGGATCGTATTATTCACGGAATTTTTTATGTATTGACCAAATCGGCGCAAACAGGACATGTTTGCGGACCGGCAAATGATGTCTATGAAGCGGCAGCAGGTCTTCTGAATCTGAGTGCAGAAGATGTGTCTTCCATTGCACAGGATGCGGTGGATACAGGAGAAATACCCTCTATTGTTTATGATGGGGATCGGTATTTATATTTGCCGTATTTATATGAGGCGGAAACGGAAGCCTCTCTGCGCATATGCAGTATGGGGCAAGATGATCAAGAAATAGGGAATGCGGTTTTAGCGATTGAAAAATTTGAGCGTGAGCATGGTTTTTCCTTAGAAGAAAAACAAAAAGAAGCTGTAAAAGAAGCGATGAGATCAGGCGTGATGGTTATTACCGGCGGTCCCGGCACAGGAAAAACAACTCTGATACAGGCGATCATCGGAGCGGCAGAGCAATATGGTCTTGAGGTAAAATTGACGGCACCGACAGGACGGGCGGCGAAACGTCTGGCGATATCGAGCGGACGGAATGCAGATACCATTCATAAAGCGTTGGAAGCATCTATGCGTGAGCAGGGAAGGACTTACTTTGAAAAAAATGAAGCGGAACCGTTAAAAGAAGATCTGATTATTGTAGATGAAGCGTCTATGCTGGATATTTCATTGTTTTATCACCTGCTTTGTGCATTAAAGCCGGAAGCACGATTGATTCTGGTGGGAGATGTGGAACAGTTGCCGCCCGTAGGTCCGGGAATGCCGCTTAAGGATTTGATACAGTGGGGGAACATCCCGGTGGTAAAACTGGAACATATTTTCCGACAGGAAGAAGGAAGCGGAATTATTGAAAATGCGGCCCGAATCAGGACAGGAGAACTTTGCCTATCTGATGAAGAGGGGGCATTTTGTGTCATTTATGTACAAGATGATGAGGAAGCCTATAAAACAGCTGTTGATTTGTGCCGGGAGTTTGATTATGGAAACGAAAAAAACAAAATGGGCATGCAAGTCCTCTCTCCTATGTATAAAGGGGTCTGCGGCGTAGATCATCTGAACAGGGAAATACAAAAGATGATACAAAAAGAGGAATCTGATGAGGGGGCAAGATACAGAGCCGGCGATAAGGTCATGCAGATGAGAAATGACTATGAAAAAGGGGTGTACAACGGAGATACCGGTGTCGTATGGGCGGTAACACCGCAAAAAATATTTGTCCGCTATCTGGAAAAAGAAGTCGTCTATGAAGGACAGGAAAAGACGGATATCCGGCCGGCCTATGCAATCACTGTTCACAAGAGCCAGGGCAGTGAATATGATACGGTGATTTTTCTTCTTCGCCCGTCCCAATACATCATGTTGCAAAGAAATCTTTTATATACAGGCATAACACGGGCAAGAAAAAAGACGATTCTGATTACGACAGAACCGGCATTGAAAAGAGCGGTAAAAAATTTTGAAATCAACAAACGGTACAGTTTGTTTTTGCCGTTGTTACGAAGTGAGGTATCATAATGAGGATTTGGCGTGATATCCGGCAACTTTTGTATCCCGTGACCTGCCTCGGGTGCGGAAAGGTGATGACAGACTCTTTTTGGTGTGAATCCTGTTTGCGGAAGTGCTGGAATCCCAGAATGATTTCAGGTTCGCCGTCGAAATATATGAAAGGCTGTTATACGCTTTGCAATTACAGCGGCGGGGTGCGGAATGCGGTGATTCAACTGAAATACCATGGAAACAGAGCCGCAGGCAAAAGTTTTTTTGAGCTGCTCGAACGTTTTCCTTGGCAGGAACGGATTAAAGATTGTGATTTCGTATTGCCTGTGCCGGTTTCCAAAGACCGATGCAAAGACAGGGGGTATAATCAGGTGGATCTGATATTTCAAAAATGGGCGGAAGAAAAAAACAGGCCCTATCTGCCGCAAGGCCTTATCTGCATGAGGAATACCCACACGCAGTCTCTTTTAACGAAAATGGAAAGGTATGCGAATATGAAAGGCGTCTTTCACATCAATAAAGGGGTTGATGCGAAAGGGAAAACCATTCTTCTTGTAGATGATGTCTATACGACAGGAGCTACGATGGAGGCGGCCGCTCATGAACTGAAATGTGCAGGCGTTGAATCAGTTATAGGATTGACGATAGCAAGCGGAGCAAAATAAAAGCTAATCGTAATCAGCTATCTTTTATGTATTATTTTTTGATAGATAAGCAGCATAGAATATATTTCTACTTTGTATAGGTTTTCTGAAAATTAAATTACATAAAAAGTAAAGTTGTAAATGTGTAAAAAGATTAATTTATGATTATATTTTCTTATTATAGATAATAAAAAAATAAATATCATAGCAGATTTATATATAGTTGAAGCGGCAGAAAATAAAGTGTTACAATAAAATTAGATAATTAATAGTGATAATTATTTGTGAATGTTAGGAGAATAAGTATGATGATACCAAAGGAAAGTAAAAAAATTATTGTACTGAGCATTCTGGCGATAGGGTTATTGACGATTCCTGGTTGTGGGAATAAATATGAGAGCCAGATAACTGAACAAGTTAGGACTAGCTGTGTCATACCAGATTCTTTTAAAAAGGTATCTTATAAAGAGGATCCCAAAAATGGTATCGCATATTTAGATTTTAAGGCAAAAAACTTAATGGGAGTGGAAATACCTCAGCGTTTATATATTGTGCTTTCTAATGATGGGTATCGTTCAATACAAACAGAAGGAATTGACAAGTCGATTTTGGAAGATTTTTTTAAGAATGACCCCAAAAACTTTGAAGGTTGCGTAAGCTCTTATAAAACTTTGACGAAGTTAATAAATGATCTAGCATTTGAACTGCGAATGGTAAATGAACTCAATGAAGAACTAAATACTGTAAATAAAAAAGATTATTATTCTTGGGTGTTTTTCAGAGAAGAGTCAAGAAAATTAAATTTAAAGGTAAAAAAATTTAAAGATGCTTATAAAGCGGCTCCTGAGATAGTACAGAAAAATTCAGAATTTCAAAAATTCAATCAATTGAAATATATGGCTGTTGTAGTTACTGGTGATTGGATGTCTTGGCGTGCAAATAAAGAGGTAGTTGAAGAATATCCTGAAAGCTAAAGCGCGGAATTGTCTAGTTTCTATGGAGTTGAATTTATAAGAAACATAAATTGTGCAACTGACCTATAAAAGGGGGTATTCTAATGAAGAAGTTTTTAATCGCACTAGGGATAATTTCATTAATATCAATCACGGAAGTTTTAGCGGAAGATTGGAAATATTTGGGGGTTTTCTCTGCACCTAGAAGTTATGATTACAAGCATGATCCACTGATACTTAACCATTTAAGACCTTTTAATAGACCGGGAAATAATCTTAGATATTTTAATGTATATTATGACCATAGTCATGAAAATGATGAAAGAAAGGCTAATGAGCATATGGTCTCGGTAAAAATTAACATAAGTGGTAAAATAGTTCCTTTAGATAGAAATACACTAAAGGAATTAACAAGAGGCGGCATTGATAACGCTTATGTTGTTTCAAATGTTGATATTGCCAATAAAGGTGCTTTTGGTGTAATACCGAGAAGTCTTGCGGTGTATGATTCGGTTTCGCATAAGGTTTTATATAATGCGAGTGGAGAAATGGGATCTCAAATTTTATGGTCTAATTCAGCAGCGCTTTATATAGCGAATATATCAGGTCCCCATCCGGTTTGGAATGGGATTATTTCAAGCACTGACTATAGTGAATACGAAAGAAAATATTAATAATTTTAAAGTAATATCTATAGTAAAAGAAGGTAGTGTTGATTGTTAGGCACTAAGGAAGAAAAAACTAGCTTTTCTTCTTGAAATAAAAAACGACTGATTGAAATCAGTCGTTTTTTATTTTGCTGTACTTATTTAGTAATTGCCGTATCATGGAAAATAACTTTGATGAATGCGGATATGACATCCGGATCGAATAAAATACCGGAGCCGCTGAAAATATCTCTCGTGACGTCCGCTTTTGATTTATTTTTAAAATCGGGAGAAGAAAAAATCACATCATCATAGTAACTGGCCAAGGAAATAATTCTTGCGCCCAGAGGAATATTCACTTTTTTCAAGTGTTTGGGAAAACCCGTGCCGTCCCAACGTTCGTGATGAAAACGGATATAAGGAATGAGTTCCTGGCAGCCCGGGCAGGTTTCAAGCATATTGGCGCCGAGATCGGGGTGCTTTTTATAGAGCTGTAATTCTCTTCGTGACAGATACGGATTTTTGTCCAAGATGGAATTGGGTACGCAAAGAAGACCGATATCGTGAAGCAGTCCGGCATAACGGATCAAACGGATATCGTCTGTAGGAAGACGCATATACACGGCAGTGGCTGCCGAATGATTGGAAACACGGACGGCATGCTCATAAAGACGTTCCGATTTCATGTGAAGAAGATCAAGAAAGTGCGAAACAATCGCATCAAGCCGGTACCGGTTGTTTTTGGAAGTATAGGCGGATTGAAATAAAGAAGAGCTGTACATGGGAATTTCCTTATTTTTGTAATTACATCTGTGTATATAGCTGATTATGATACATGGACATGGCGTTTCATCCAGGCGGTCATGTAGGAACATTCAGACCGGATTTGAAATCCTTCGCCTGTCGCCCAGCGAAACGCTTCCGCGGCGAGAGCGGCGGCAAGTCTTTTTCCTGATAATTCCGGCGGGACTTTTGTGTGAAGAACGGTGAAGCAACCGTTTTCTAAAGAATATTCCAAACAGGAGATTCCTTCGGGATTTTCAATTTTGAAAAGACGATTTTCCAAATCGTGAATCACCATAATGAACTCCTTTGCTGATTATAAAATCTATTTTACTAAGGAAGATATCTGCCGTCAAAGAAAAAAACAAAGTATATCAAATTCGTATAACGGCTATCCTTTCACCGCATGGACGTATACGATGATGCGGCAGGACATATTTCTGCGGCAGGACATATTTCTAATGAGACTGTTTGATTATGCTATAATCATTATACGGCTTTATAAAAAATTCCACATCACAGTAAAAATTTATAGGTCTGCAAAAATATTTCAATAAAAAACATCAGTTCGTATACAGTAACGAATCCGGAAAGGACAAAATAAGTGAAAAAATTTAAAATCACCTATCTTCATCATAGCGGTTTTATTTGCGAGTTGGAAAATGCCGTTCTTGTATTTGACTATTATGTGGACAGAGAAGGAAAGCTTGATGAACTTCTCAAAAGGAACGAAAAGCCCTTATATTTTTTTGTAAGTCATTTTCATGCCGACCATTTCAATTCTGAAATCAGCCGCTATGAAAATAAAGCGGCCGGTTATTTTCTCCACAGCGACTGTACGATACCTGTAAAAAACACACTGCATCTTCATTACCTGAATCCCGGGGAATTTACGTCGGTCAATGAATTTCAAGTCAGAATGTACGGTTCGACCGATGCGGGCGGTTCTTTTTGGATTACCCATCCGGAGATATGTATTTTTCACGCCGGCGATTTGAATTGGTGGCATTGGGCGGGCGAAAGCGATGCGGATAATTTAACGGCAAGAGATGAATATTTCAAAGAATTGGAAAAGCTGTCGGGGAAACAGGCGGATATTGCATTTTTCCCTGTAGATGCCAGACAGGCGGTAGCCAGAGAATGGGGTGTAAAAGCTTTTTTGGAAACCGTGTCTGTCAATACGCTGCTTGTACCGATGCATGCGTTTGGAAGCCGCTGGTCACCGTCGTATGAATTTCGCTGGCGGTTTCCCGATACACCGCTTTGGATACCGGAAAAAGAGGGAGATATATTTGAAGGGGATATAAAATGAACTACGCATGGATTTATATTATGATTCTTATGTTGGCCGGCAACTTCATTTTGCAGCTGGTGCCGCTTCTGTATTATTTTGAGGCAGTCATTATCATTAATTTGCTGGTACTTGCCGGCGCCTGTTTTATCTTAAAACGGGCGAGATTTTCCGATTTTCGTGAGAATCTGTTTTTCATGGCAGGTCTTACGGTTATCAATATTCTGACAGATTTGGGAATCATGTCACATTCCCTTTCGTGGATAGCTTTCGGGGCTCTTCTTGTCTGGTCAATCACCGGAGGAGGAAGAAAATAAAAAGGCAAAAATAGAACGGTGTCCCTTTTCACAAAAGAAAAAGGATACCGTTTTTTAATGTCCGTCAAAATCCATCTGGCAGAAATGAAATCTTTACATGCCTGTACCGGCGGGAGAAAATGAAAGCGGAATAAGATATGATAAAACAGTGAAGATATCGAATTTATCGGCCTTCCGATGATTTTATGACCTTGACAATAAAGCCCAAAAAATCTAAAATTAAAACAGTCAATCGGAAGGTTGCACTTTTTTAGTGTTTATTCTCTTACAACAATAAATAATAAAAGAAACGAGGTGAACGAATTGATGAGAGATGAAATATTACTTTATGTCATTGTGTCCTGCATAGTTACTGCCATAGTAAGTGCAGGAATAGGATACTTGCTACGTAAACGTATTGCTGAAGCAAAGATCGGATCTGCAGAAGAAAAGGCGCAGTCTATTATGAAAGAAGCCGAAAAGAGCAGAGAAAGTGCTTTGCGGGAAGCGGAAACGCTGAAAAAAGAAACATTGGTACAGACCCGGGAAGAAATGCACAAATTACGGGAAACGGTGGAAAAAGAAAGCCGGGGACGCCGTGATGAGTTGCAAAGGTATGAACAGCGTCTGGTGCAAAAAGAAAATAATTTAGATGCAAGAAGCGGGAATTTAGAACAAAGAGAACTTTCTTTGGCAAAAAAAGAAGATCAGGTCAAAATGCAAAGAGAGAAAGCGGAAGCTCTTTATGCAGAGCAACAGGCCAAATTGGAAGAGATTTCCCAACTTTCCAGGGAACAGGCAAAAGATATGATTATGGATCGTGTCAACGAAGAACTTGCGCATGAAAAGGCCGTACGAATCAAAGAAAATGAAGAAGAAATCAAAGAAATATCGGACAACCGTGCCAGAGAAATTGTAGCGGCGGCGATCCAAAGAAATGCGGCGGATACCGTTTCCGAAACAACCGTATCCGTAGTATCTCTTCCCAATGAAGAAATGAAAGGTCGTATTATCGGAAGAGAGGGCAGAAATATCCGCACCATTGAAACAATTACGGGTGTGGATTTAATTATTGATGATACGCCTGAAGCCGTTATTTTATCCTGCTTCGATCCGATTCGTCGTGAAATTGCACGGCTTTCTCTTGAAAATCTTGTAAAAGACGGCCGTATTCATCCGGCAAGAATTGAAGAAGTTGTTGAAAAGACGAAAAAAGAAGTAGACAAGGCGATTCGCGAAGCCGGGGAAGGAGCGGTACTGCAGTGCGGTATCCGCGGCATTCATCCCGAACTGGTGAAAATTCTCGGACGACTGAAATACAGAACCAGTTATGGACAAAACGTGTTGCAGCATTGCATCGATACCGCTTATTTTTCGGGAATCCTGGCGGCGGAAGTCGGGGCGGATGCCGATATGGCAAGGAGAGCAGGGCTGCTTCATGATATAGGGAAAGCGGTAGACCGTGAACAGGAAGGTACCCATGTGGAATTAGGCGTGGAACTGGCGCAGAAATATAAAGAACCTGTACAGGTTGTGAATGCTATAGCGTCTCATCACGGCGATGCGGAAGCGATGTATGTGGAATCTGTTCTTGTGGCGGCGGCGGATGCTATTTCCGCAGCAAGACCGGGCGCAAGAAGAGAAACATTGGAAAATTATATAAAACGGCTGACAAAGCTCGAAGATATTGCCAAGTCGTTCTCCGGTGTAGCAAGCTGTTATGCCATTCAGGCGGGAAGAGAACTCCGGGTCATTGTAAAGCCTGAAAAAGTCAATGAAGACCAGGCCGTCATTCTTTCCCATGATATTGCCCAGCAAATTGAAAAAGAACTGCAATATCCGGGACAGGTAAAAGTTGTTATTATCAGAGAAACAAGAGCAACGGATTTTGCAAAATAAGAAAAGAGTTCCTCCGGGGACTCTTTTTTCATGGGAAATTACGATGGAAAAAGGCGGTATGATATAATAATTTCAAGTGAAAAACAGAAATTGAATTGATGAAGAGGTTTGCTATGGATAGAGAAGATTTGGATAAACAGTTGAAAGAAAACGGCATGACACAAGGACGGAAAGAACCGTCTTTCCGGTTGGGTGAGAAAAAACTGGCGCTACTGGCGGCGGCACTTATTATTGCGGGAAGTGCGGGAGGTTGTTTTTTTGGCGGTCATTTCGGAAAAGGAAATCCGGATAACGGTACCCCCGGGACATATACTTTTCCGCAAACGGAACAAAAACAGATGCAGGACCTGCCGACCATCAGAAATACGGCGGTGGTACAGGCGGTCAAAGAAGTCGGTCCCGCTGTTGTCGGGATTACTACGAAAGTATACGATCGGGATATTTTTAACCGCCGCATCGGAGTCGGACAAAGTGTAGGCTCCGGCGTTATATTTGATAAACAAGGATATATAGTCACCAACAACCACGTGGTTTCGGGAGGGATAGATGTCAATGTTTCTTTATCAAGCGGAATGACCGTTTCCGGTAAAGTGGTCGGAACCGATCCTTCCACCGATTTGGCGGTGGTAAAAATAGAAGGAGTTGAAAACTTACCGGTGGCCATATTGGGGGATTCCGATGCCCTACAAGTGGGAGAAACCGCTATTGCCATCGGAAATCCTTTGGGACTTGAGTTTCAGGGAACGGTGACGGTCGGTGTCATCAGTGCGGTGAACCGGTCGCTGGATGATATTGACCAGAGATTTAAATTGATACAAACCGATGCGGCCATCAATCCCGGAAATTCCGGAGGAGCACTGGTTACCGCCGACGGCAAAGTGGTCGGCATCAACAGTGCGAAAATTGCCCGGGCGGGTGTGGAAGGCATCGGATTTGCCATTCCCGTCAATCAGGCGAAAGGAATTATCGAACAGCTGATTGCGCACGGGAAAGTGAACCGTGCTTATCTGGGTGTCTATGCGGCCGATAAAGATATTGCATCCCGCTATGGATACCAATGGGAACATGACGGCGGTGTATTGGTCATGAAAATCGTCAGACACAGTCCGCTCAGCGTGAGTGATGTGCGTGTGGGAGATTATATTATGGCGATCGGCGGAAAAGAAATCCATACGGTTGCCGATATGCGTGAAATTATTGATACCTATCGCCCCGGTGACAAAGTGACCGTTGTTTACGAGCATAACGGAAAAACGTATGAAACGGAAATTATTTTAGCAGCGACACCGGAGAACGGGTAAGAATGAAATTTTCTTTTTTGGTGATCGGGAAAATTAAAGAATCATGGATGCGCACGGGAATAGGAGAATATGAAAAACGATTGAAGCCGATGGTAAAGATGGAAACCATTGAGCATGAAGAAGAAAAGATGCCGGAAAATCCGTCGCCGGCAATCAAAGAAAAAAGGATGGAAAAAGAAGGAGATAAACTGTTGAAATCCGTCGCCGATTCCGATTGTGTGGTTTTATTGGATACGGAAGGAACTCCTTTTTCTTCAGAAGAATTGGCGGACTGGCTGCAAGACAAGATGGTGCAGGGCACGAGTCATTTTTATTTCATGATCGGCGGACCTTACGGAAACGGAACGAATATAAAGAAACGGGCGGATTTAAAAATCTCCATCAGCGCCATGACTTTTACCCACCAGATGGCAAGACTTATTTTATTTGAACAGCTTTACAGAGCCATGAAAATTAACCGCCATGAGCCATATCACTTATAAGCATACGCCTGATAATGGAATACCAGTATAAATACCGCAGTCCGGATTTTTCGGGGCTGCGGTATTTTAGCATGACCGGTGTGGGGAACTTTACAGTTTGTTTTGCCATAACGCAAAAAATCCGATACAATATAACTAAGAAATATTGTCATAACAGGAGGAGTGCGACATGGAAGAAAAAAAGATGAAAGCTAAAGATTTTATGACGAAATATGTTTTCAGTATTCCGCCGGATGTGACGGTACAGGAATTGGTCGGATTGTTTGCCACCCATCCCGTCAGCGCCGTGCCTGTTACAGGAAATGATAATGAATTATTGGGGATTGTTTCGGAAGGGGATCTTCTTTACAAAAAAGTAAAACCAAGAATACCCGCCTATCTGGATGTACTGGGCGCAAATGTTTATTATTGCGGATTCGGACGTTACGAAAAGTCGTTCAGAAAACTTTTGGCGACGCAGGCATCCGATTTGATGACAAAAGATGTACGCTGCGTAACCCCTGAAACGGATATGGAAACGATCATGAATCTGATGATTGATGAACATTTAAAGACGGTACCGGTTGTAGAAAAACCGAACCGGCTCGTAGGCATTATTACCAGACATGATATTTTAGGAGCCATTGCAGCCACTGAATTGGAAGAGGCGGTAAAAATCAAGAGTGAAGAATAAAAGAGGGGAAGCATTCCCCTTTTTTATTTGCGGCTTTTTTGCAAAAGAAAAAGCTCTTTTTTGATTGTCTTGAAAACATTTTCTTTTTTTGCTATGCTACGAGTGATTTTTATCTTATAATATAGTCAATTGTGATATAAAAAATAAGGTCAATTGTGAAAATACTGGAGTGATGTTCTTGGAAAAATTAGTGATTCACGGCGGAAATCCTCTTCGCGGCACAGTTCGTATATCCAGTGCAAAAAATGCAGTACTCCCGATTATTGTAGCGACGATACTCCCGACAACACCGGCAACGATAATAGACGCTCCCCATTTAGATGATGTGATTACCATTTGCAGTGTTTTAGAATCCTTGGGAATGAAAGTATCTTGTCAGGAAGGTCGTATCATTTTTGATGCCTCCGAATTAAATAAAACGGAAGCGTCTTATGAGTTGATGAGTAAAATGAGGGCTTCATTTTTAATTATGGGCCCGTTATTGGCACGCATGGGGCATGCAAGAATTGCGCTTCCCGGAGGATGCATGATCGGAAGTCGTCCGATTGATTTGCACTTGAAAGCCTTTGAAGCGATGGGGGCTGAAATCCATGTGGGAAACGGTTTTGTGGAAGGGCGAGCTCCCGGCGGATTAAAAGGAAATACCATTTATTTGGATTTTCCCAGTGTGGGAGCAACGGAGAACATATTGATGGCTGCCGCTACGGCACAAGGACGAACGGTCATTGAGAATGCGGCGGAAGAACCGGAAATTGTTGATTTGGTGACCTTTTTAAACAGCATGGGAGCGAACATTAAAGGAGCCGGTACCAACGTCATCCGCATAGAAGGGGTGAAAGAGCTATTAGGCGTGGAACACACCGTGATTCCCGATCGCATTGAAGCAGGCACGTTTATGATTGCCGCAGCCATGGCGGGCGGAGATGTGCTTATATCCAACGTTTTGACGGAACATTTAAAGCCTTTGCTGGCGAAATTAAATGAAGTCGGTGTAAAAGTCATAAAAGAAATTGACAGTGTGAGAGTCATCAGTGACGGAAAAATTCGCTCCACGGATATTAAGACCTTGCCGTATCCGGGCTTTCCTACCGATTTGCAGGCGCAGTTTATGGCGCTTCTTACGATCGGGGACGGAACCAGCCGGGTAACGGAAACGGTCTTTGAAAACCGTTTTATGCATGTTGGAGAATTGCAAAGAATGGGAGCTTCTATACATGTAGAAGGAAGAACGGCTCACATACGGGGAGTCCCGTTTTTAAAAGGGGCGTTTGTGAGAGCGACAGACCTGCGCGCCGGAGCGGCATTGACCTTGGCGGGATTGGCAGCCCGGGGACAAACGGAAATCGGAGAGCTGCACCATATTGATCGGGGGTACGACCATTTGGTTGAAAAATTGCAAGGATTAGGAGCTGACATTGTCCGTATCAATGAAGATGGATAAGAAAAAATCGGAAAAAGCATCGACCGATGCCCAGAGGTCGTTTCTTGATTGGATAGGATCGTTCGGTTCAGAAGATATCGGGGTTGATTTCGGGACATCCAATATTGTCATTTATGTAAAAAATAAAGGCTTGGTATTTCCGGAAGCGTCGGCGGTAGCTAAGTATAAAAAAAACGGTAAAATATTTGCCCACGGGATCAAAGCTGATGAAATGGAAGGGCGGGTACCGGGAGAAATTGAAATTATTCGCCCGATAGAAACGAGTGCCGTTGTAAGTTATTCCGAAGCGGTGTATCTTTTAAATTCCGTAGTCAATCAATCCTATTTAAAGGGGATGTTCTTTCATCCTCGTTTGCTTATGTGTATTCCCCGGGGGATATCGGGGGTACAGCGCAGAGTTTTGCTCGAAGCATCTGTTGCGATCGGGGCGCGGAAAACGGTTCTTATAGACCAGCCTTTAGCGGCGGTTATGGGATTGGGCGTAAAGACGAAGAATATGAAAGGTATGCTTGTTGTAGATATCGGCGGCGGCTCGGTTAAAGCGGCCGTTATTTCCAAGCATGGAATTATAACAAGCAATTTTTCCGGAGAAGCGGGACTTAAGATGGATGAGGCGGTTGTCAAACTGATGATGGACAATCATCATGTACGCATCAGCAGAAAATCGGGCGAAGCACTGAAAATTGCTTTAGGAATCGAATGGGACGTAAACAAGCGCTCTAAAGTGCATGAAGTTTGCGGAATTTCCGCTATGACGGGAGTGCCGGTAAAAATTGCCGTTACAAGTGAAGATGTGGCACAAGCGCTAAATCCCGTGATGTACCGGCTGTTTTCCCAAGTGACTGAGATTATTCACCAAACGCCTCCGGATATTTTGGAAAATATACGAGAGAATGGAATTGTACTGATCGGCGGGGGCGCTCAGTTAAAGGGGCTTGCCGAAATGCTCCGGATGGTAACGGACATGCCTGTCCGTGTAGCGGATCATCCCTCCTATGTCAATGCAGTAGGAGCCGGCTCCGCTTTGGAATATATGGATTATTTTCGCGATTCTTTACAAGATTTGCATTAAGTCGGAGGAAGTCAGGGCGGCTTCCTTTTCTGCTTTATCGATCAAAGACTGCAAGATGTGAAAAGATTGAAAAAATGTTAAAATAAAAAGAAAATGTGTATGAAAGTGAGGATATACGATGAAAAAGATGATAAAGACGGGAATAGCGGTTGCAGCCGCTTTGGGCATTTGCGTAGCTGTTATCGCTTATGGGGCGGGGCTGATTGAACAGAAATCCGTTTTAGAAGGAACGGTTATTTCTACAGTCACGCCGGGAACTGCCGTTCACGAAGGAGATGTCCTGGTGACGGTCAATTCTTTAGCGGGACCGGTTCCGGCGGCTCGTGCGGAAGCGGATGGAGTCGTGAAAGAGGTTCTGGTGGCGAAAGGACAAAAAATACATAAGCAGGATCCGGTTGTGATGGTAGAGGCGCGTTAAATAGGAGAAGAAAATGATTTTTCGGAAAAGCAGATATCAATCTTTGGTCATGGCCGTTTGTCTTTCTCTGGGCGGATATATGTCTACGGCGGGCGAAGAATTTCTTCCCGTTTCAGAAGTACAGGAAGGAATGCGCGGCTATGCCAAGACAGTAGTTCACGGTACAGATATTGAAACTTTTGATGTGGATGTATTGGGCGTTATGAAAAAGAAAGGGGCCACCGGCGGCGATTTAGTACTTGTCAAGGTGTCGGGACCTTTGATTGATAAGACGGAAGGGATTGCCCAAGGAATGAGCGGAAGTCCCGTATATATTAACGGAAAACTTTTAGGGGCGGTGGCTTATGGATTTCCCCAATCAGGGGGAAGAATCGGAATGGTAACTCCCATTTCGGATATGCTGGATCTTTGGATGGTTCATGACCGTAAATCCGCTTTTATGCCGCCTGTAGAAGAAGGATTGGTTCCTATACAAACGCCGCTCATGGCGTCAGGTTATGATGAAAGAGCATTGGCGTATCTGGCGGAAAAGATGGAAAATTTTCACATGGTTCCGTTTTCGGCGGCTTCGGTGAATCAAGACGATACGGCAAGACCTTTGGAAGCGGGCGGAGCGGTAGCGGCATCTTTGGTAACCGGAGATTTGAAATTGGGAGCCATCGGCACCGTTACCTATGTTGACAAAGATCATATGGTGGCTTTCGGGCATCCGTTCATGAATAAAGGTTCATCTGATTATTTCATGCACAATTCTTATATATTTACCGTGATTCCGAGTAAAAATATTCCGTTTAAGTTGGGGTCCGTCGGGGCGGAAATCGGCATAGTGAACCAGGACCGCGGAGCCGGTATTGCCGGTATAAGCGGAGTAAACCCCAATTTTGTCACGCTCCACACTTCCGTTACGGATAAAGATACGGGAAATGAAAGAAATTTGCATGTACGAATGATTCAAAACGAGTCGCTGCTTCCTACATTATCCGCAACGTCCATTTATAATGCGATGAGTAATGCTATGGACCGGAGAGGTGACGGAACGGTTTCCTTTACGTATACACTGACTCCCGAGAATTTAAAACAAAAGCCGTTTACAAGAACAAACATGTATTGGTCATCTAAAGACATTGCCGAGAGAAGTGTAGATGAAATTTATCAGGTTGTTAAATTATTGGAGCAAAACCGGTTTGAAAGTTATCCGCTGAGAAATATTTCCATGAAAATGGAAGTGACGAAAGAACGGAGAACCGCACAGCTTTTGGATGCTTCCGCTTATCCTGTCGTGGTCAGTCCGGGAGATACTATTTATGTCCGTGCCCGCCTGCAGGCGTGGAGGGGAGATATTTTTTATAAAGAAATATCTTTTACCGTGCCGAAAGATCAACCTTTCGGAGAAATGATTCTGGAGGTACGCGGCGGCGGAGTGGTACCTCTTCCTTATTTGATCCAGCAGCAAAAATATAACTTAACCGATGAAATTATTAACAGGCTTCATGTATACAAAGATTTTGACGAACTCTATACCAAGCTTTTGAAAGAAGATCAAAACAATCAAATTGTGGTAGAAATTATAGATCCTGAAGTAAGCATGGTATCCAAAGATAAAAATGAAGGAACAAAAGCGGAAATTCAGAATAAGGCGGCCGATAAAGATCCCGCATATCTGAAAGGCAAAGAAGAAACAGGAGAGAAAGACAAGGAAAAAGAAGCGCCGAAGAGTAAAATAGATACGGATTATGTGATTTATGGAGACGGGCAGTTTACATTCAAAGTGATGGCGCCGAAAGACAGAGATGCGGCTTTAAAGAAATTGGCAAAAATTGACAAAAAATTGTCTGTGGAGATGTCTACGAAAGAAAAAGAAACGGAAAAATCCGATGACAGCAAACAGGAGAGCGGAAACAAGCCGGATTCCGAAACTGATAAAAAAGGAAAAGACTGAAAAAGAATTGACGAACAGTCAAAATGTGTTGTAAGTGACCTGTTTTTACGTTATGATGTCAGTAATTGCTTGTGAAATTGCGGAAAGGGGAGTCGGGCATGGAATTTCTTGAATCGCTTGGCAGAAAAACCATAGCTATGTTTCACGAAATCGGTGCCGTTATTTTACTTCTGACCGCATCATGCAAAGAAATAAACCATTTCCGAGGAAAAGAAAGCCTCAAACAATGTTTTGATTTGGGAGTGATGTCTTTTCCTATTGTGGCACTGACCCTTCTTTTTACCGGAATGGTTCTTTCCGTACAAATTGCGGGAGAATTGACCAGATACGGCGCGGAATTTACGGTGGGGGCCATTGTAGCCATCGGTATGGGGCGTGAACTGGGACCGGTCCTTTGCGGCGTTGTACTGGCCGGCCGTGTGGGAGCGGCGATTACGGCAGAAATCGGGACAATGCGGGTGACAGAGCAGATTGATGCGCTCCGTTGTCTGGCGGTGAGTCCTGTCGGGTATCTTGTGCTTCCCCGTTTGTCAGCCTGTATGGTCATGCTTCCGCTTCTGACCGTATTCGGCGTGGCGATTGGCGTCTTTGGCGGCATGGTTGTGGCCTCTTTGACGCATGGCGTGTCGTCTTATACATTTTTACATTCCTTGGATGTCTATTGCGTTCCCTCCGATTTATATATGGGGGTTATCAAATCAGTTATATTCGGCATGATTGTAGCCCTGGTAGGCTGTGACAGAGGAATGACATGTGAGCCGGGCGCCGAGGGCGTCGGAAAAGCGACGACCCAGTCGGTTGTATATTCCATTATCATGATTTTTGTTGCCAACTACCTGCTTTCCTCGGTGCTGTTTTAAGGAGACATATGATTGAAGTAGAGCATGTATATTTATCTTTCGGTCAAAGAGAAATATTGCGGGATGTAAATCTAAAAATTAACGATGGCGAAACAATGGTCATTCTCGGAGCATCCGGCTCAGGGAAATCCACATTGCTGAAACTTATCATTGGTTTGCTCAGACCCGATTCCGGGACAATACGTATTGATGGGAAAGGAATATCTTCATACACAGAGGCGGAAATGAATGAAGAGCGGCGTCGTATGGGCATGGTATTCCAATATTCGGCTCTGTTTGATTCAATGAACGTCTTTGAAAATGTTGCGTTCGGGTTAAGGCAGCATACAAAAATGAATGAAGAAGAAATCAAAAAAAATGTGGAAGAGAAGTTGGGAATGGTAGGATTACAAGGAACAGGGGCACTGCAGCCGGCTAATTTGTCCGGCGGAATGAAAAAACGTGTAAGTCTTGCCAGAGCCATTGCGCTGGAACCGCAAATTATTTTGTATGATGAACCGACAGCGGGACTTGATCCCATACGTTCAACGGATATCAGTTTATTGATGAAACAAATGCAGCAAAAAATGAAAGCAACCAGCGTGGTCGTCACCCATGATCTCAAATCAGCGGAAATGATTGCCGACAGAATGGCATTTTTATATAAAGGATCCTTTTTGGCAGTAGGACGTCCTGAAGAACTTTACAGTTCGGGAGACGGCAGGGTGAAACAGTTTATCAACGGGTGGCCCTCAGATGATACGGGTGAAAAAGCGGGTGATGTCGGATGAAATGGTCTACAGAAGCAAAGGTGGGGGTATTTTCCCTTATGGGGATTCTTGTTTTTGCGATTATCATGATTCAGTTGAGCGGTACCGTTTTGTTCGGGAAAAGCGGATTTCGTGTGACGGCTTATTTTAAGGAAGCGGAAGGGATAGAACCGGGAAATCCGATTCATTATGCCGGTGTGGACGTGGGAATGGTTGACCGCATTTCCATTGAAAATGGAGAAGCGGTTTTAAAGCTGCGGCTATATAATGACACGAAAATCCCAAGAGATGCCGACTTTTCTATACAGACCAGCAGTGTCATGGGCGGCCGTTTTATCAAAGCATCCGGCGGTCACCGGGAGCGGGGCTACCTGGAAGATGGAATGACCGTGCAGGGGCAGGCTACACCCGGGATTGATGCAGCTATGGACAAAATGGACAAGTTAATGGTATCGGCACAAACAATGCTGGATGGAATTAACACAATCATTGGAGATCCGGCGGCACAAAGAAATATGAGGAACAGTATAAATCATTTTGATGCCGTTTCCGAAAATTTGGCGATTTTAACCGCACAAGGCATACAAATAGCCAATCAGATAGAAAGTGTGACATCACAAATGAATGGGATGCTGTATCAGTTAAATGGTGACGGAAAAGCGGCAGCGGATACGAGAAAAATTATAGAAAATTTAGCGGCGGCATCAGAAAATGCAAAGGTCATTTCGGGAGATGCCCGTCAGTTATCGGACAAGCTGCATACCTTGATGAGCCGTGATAATTTGTCCCTGTCGGGAGAATTGTTATATAATACTAAAGAAGACAATTATTCGCCGAATGTATCTTTGTGTATGGGAGATAAATCCTTTATGTTTTTGGGGGTTGAGTCTTTTACCAATATACCTGTATACAATGCACAATATGGAAAGCGCCGGGGAAATGTAGAATTTCGGGGAGGAATCATCCGGAATAAACTGGGAATAGGGTCATCTTATGCTTCGGAACGATGGAAGTTTGATGCCGATTTGTTTAACCCCAACGACTTGACCATGCGTCTGAAAGCGGCATATGAAATATATCCGGATTTGTATGCTGTCGGGCAGTCTATTTTTCCTCATGACCGTCGTGGCGGGGGAGAATATATAGGTCTGGGATATACCTATTGATTCATAATTGCGGAAGGGATAAAAAATAATGAAGAAGATGAATAAAGCCATAGTAGCCGTATCTTTATTAGGGATTCTTTCTGCTTCTACGGTGGTAGAGGCGAGAAATCAAATACACGGAATGACGGATCCGGAATTAACCAAGAAAGCCATTGAAGCACAAATGCGGAAGCCGGAAAATGTACGCACTGTTAATTTTGACAACATGCTTCTCAAAGAAAACTTGGGGGATATTGTTGTAGAAGAGAAAAATTCTCCGGCAGAAACCAGAAATATTGATTTAAGAACGGCAGTTGCTTCGGCAGTCAATAATAACCGGGCAATTCGTCTTTCCGAACTATCTTTGGAGGACGCAAAAGCCACAGTTCGTAAAACGGCAGCCGCTAAAAATCCGTCTTTCGGATACAGTTGGAAACGGGTGGATCATAAAGCACAGACGGTTCCGACCGTGGTGGGATATCGTTTCAATGAAACGGAAAAAAAGGTAGAACCGGTTGTGCAGTTTATAAATACAGGAACGCACGCCTATACACAGTCATTGAGTCTGAATTGGCCTGTTTGGACCGGGGGCGCAGTCGAAGGAGCAATCGATGCGGCACGATACGCGGAAGATATCGCTCATATCAATATTTACCAGACGGAGGCGGATATTAAATTAGAGGCGGTCAAGGCTTACTATCAATATCTGGAAATGAACAATCTGGCGGTTATAGCGGATGAAGCTGTCAAAAACCTGGACGGGCATATGAAAAATGTTCAGCAGCAATACAATGCCGGAATTGTAGCCAAACTAGATGTACTGTCTTCCAATGTATCACTGTCAAATGCAAAAAAAAGCAGTATCTCGGCCAATAATGCCCGTAATTTAGCGGAGGCGAATCTGAATAATGTGATGCGGATTCCTATGGATACAAAATTGATTCCACTGGATACGACATTTCCGGAACCCGGGTTTGATATTACGATGGAAGAAGCCATTGCAATCGGACAAAAATATCGATGGGAGCTGATTAAAGCCGATTATAATGTCCGGATAGCAAAAGAGCAGATCAGAATTGCCAAGGCGGGTTATCTGCCTACTGTCGCTATTGGCGGCGGTTACGGATGGGATACAGCCGGGTTTGACGGATTTGATAAAGATAAATGGTCCGTCTACGGGGTCGTCAACTGGAGCATATGGGACGGCGGAGCAACCGATGCGAAAATTAAAGGAGCCAAAACGGGATTAAAAACAGCGGAAGAAATATTGCTCCAGGCGAGAGAAAAAATAGAGCTTGAAATCCGTCAGGACTATCTGAGCGTATTAGCGGCAAAAGAGCAGATCAGAGCTGCGGAAGCTTCGGTAGCGCAAGCGGAAGAAGCTTATAAAATTGCGACCATCAGATATCGATCAGGGGTAGGAATCAATTTGGACGTTCTTGATGCCCAATTGGCATTAAACCGGGCAAGAACGAATTATGTAACCGCTTTATATGATTACAATATCGGGCTCGCCACTTTAGAACACGCCATGGGCTTACCTGCCGTTGCTTATACTGAAATTATTAAGAAATAATCTGTTTATACAATTTACCATATCAGGAGTCAATTTTGAGTTCAAAAATTAAATGGTATTTAAACGGGATAGCCGGTGCTGTTTTTGTGATAGTCGTGGTCATTTATCTCGTTATACGTCCGGTGGTAGTACAAAATCTGGAGCCTGTTCTGCAGCAGGCGGCAGAAGAAAAACTGAATGGAGAAATATCGTGGCGGTTGATGGACTTGGATCCCCGGTACAATCTTTCTTTCGATGGACTGTTGCTGAAAGATGAAAGCGGTCGGGATGTTTTAAGGTCCCCTAATATGACGATAGACTGGTCTCTTTGCGGACTGTACAATTATTATATGAATGACGGGGCTTTGTTGGACGTTATTAAGGAAATATCGGTAGAAGCCCCTGAATTATCCGTGGAAGAAAAATCTGACGGGACATGGAATATCCAGCATATCGTCAAGGATAACACGGAAGAAGACGAAGGGATTTTTAAAGGAAAAATTTCTATTGACGGAGGAAAAGTAAGAATAGGACTTCTTTCGGGAGATACCTATGAGGTGGAACAGCTAAAAGGAAGGTTTTCCCGGCAAGAGGATAACAAAATAAAAGGTACGTTTAGCGGAATATTTTTGACTTCTGAGCTGAATGGAACGCTTTTGTATACCGATGAAAATAATTTGAAAGCAGAAATCAAAGCGGATTCCGTTTCTCTCGAGTCATTGAAGCCGCTTCTTGAAAAGTTGCCTGATACGGAGCAGCATTTTGATGTCCAATCGGGAACAGGAAAAATAACAGGCGCCAAAATTTGGAGAAGTGACGGCGCCTTTTCTTATCATATAAAAGGCCGCCTGGAAGAAACCGTAGCAAGTTATAAAAATTATATGCTTACGGAGGGGGCGGCTTTTTTTGATATCTATAATAAAAATGTTTCTATAAAAGATTTTAGCGGAAAAATCAATGATCAATCGGTATCCGGGCATATGGAGATTGACTTCACTCATGATGACCCGGGATTGCTGGGACAGATAGACTTTTCTCATGCAGCCGTAGAAAAACTTTTTGCCGATTCCGGGATTGCCGGACAGATCACAGGCCCTATCCATGTAGGCGGTACCGTATCCGAACCTTTACTTGACGGTGCGCTTCGAATAAAAAACGGAAATTATAAAAACCTTGAAATTAAGGATGGGAAAAGTGAATTTTCTTACTACAAAAACAGTGTCAATGTTTCGTCCGTGGAAGCCCATGCAGCGGGAGGATTTGTTACAGGTCGGGGACATTACAATATGGAAGACGGCTATTTTAATATACATGCCGTTGCAGAAGAGTGTTCTTTAGATCAGCTGCCGGTCGAAAGTGTGATGGCAGGGACGGTTAGCGGCTCACTTATTGCAGAAGGAATGTATATAAACGGTGAGTTATTGTCTGTACAAGCTTCTGCGGAAGGAAAAGGAAATGATATTTCTTACCGGGGAAATTCAGCGGACGGCATTTTGGGAACAATTGAGTATAACAATGGTGATTTCCAGGCGGTTTTTACGGGAAACGGTATAAGCGCCGAAGGTGTTCGGGCGGATTCTGTGACAGGGCGGATAGAAGGACAGGGAAAGGATTATCATATTTCCTATTTAAACGGGACGATGGGGCAAGGTACATTTTCCGTAAACGGACTTTGGGGAGAAAATAAAGTAAATCTCAATGTCAGAACATCGGATATAGATATTTCGCCATTTTCAAGTTTAGCAGGAGTTGATATGTCCGGTACGGTTTCATCAGCAATGACGGTCGATGGAACGGCGGACAGCCCGCAAGCCCGGGGAGAAGCTTCTATCTATAACGGACATTTCGACAAGATTTCTTTCGAGTCGCTTCAAGGGAAGTTTGCCTATTCCAATAAAATACTGTCTTTAGATTCTGTAGAAATTAAAGATAAAGAAGGGAAACATATTGTAAACGGATTTATCGGTACGGGGGATGACCATGCGATCGGCTTGCATATCAAAAGTAAAAAAATCCGTATAGAAGATTTACTTAAGATGGGCGATTTATCTTACCCGGTTACCGGCTGGGTAGAAAATACATTACATGTAACCGGAAACTTGCAGGCGCCTGTTATAACAGGCGATTTCCTGGCATGGGACGGATCTGTTTCGGGACAATTATTCCAAAGTGCGTCGGGAATCTATTCTTTTGAAAATAATCATGTGACTGTAAAAGACGGATTGATTTATATGTATGACGGAGTCGGAAAGGTAAACGGAACTGTCAATAATAATAACTTGGATCTCGATATACTGTTTGCAGATATTGAGGCCGGACATTTGTTGGCGGAAAAGGGCATTCAAGGGAAAGTCGGTTTGAAAGGAAAGATTTCGGGAACGTTTGACAATCCTTTATTTCATGGCGCGGTTCAGAGCAGAGAAGTGACTTTGGAAAGCGGCAAACTTCATATGCTTTCTATGGGTATTGACTATAGAGATCACGTGCTGTCGGTTTCGGACGGGAGTTTTTACCAAGGAGAAGGGCTTTTCAAGTGGAAAGGTCTGTACAATGATGCATCAGGCATATTGTCCGGTAATTTGGAATTTAAAAATTGGGATATCAATGAGATTGCTAAAATATTTAAATTACCCATATTAAATTCCGGCGGAACAGTTGACGGAGCCATGTCCATTAAAGGAACTATGGAAAATCCCGACATCGTTTTCCGGGCGAAGATTAACGGGGGACATCTGGCGGATACCGTTGTGGGAGAAGGATACATAGATCTTTCTTATATCAATAAAGCGCTTTCTATCCGGAAACTGCATGTTCCTGTAGGTGACGGCATACTGGCGGCGCAAGGAGAAATGTCCGGTCAAGGGGATTTGGATTTACAAGTAGCGGCTACCCATATGGATATTTCATGGATTTCCCAAGTCATGGGATATGAAGGGGTATATTTTGGCGGAAATCTTACGGCAGCGGCAGACTTAAAAGGAACAAAAGATAATCCGCAGATTGACTTCTCTGTAGGTATAGAAAAACCGCAATATAACGACTATGTATTTGATTCCCTTTCCTTTATGGGGATTACGGAAAATAATACGATACATATTTCACAGGCGCTTGTAAAAAAAGATTCCTATAAGATAAGCGGAAAAGGTTCTATGCCCGTTAATATGATTACCCGCAAAAATTCGGCGGATGCATCACCTCTGGATTTGGAAATAAATCTTGATCATGCGGATTTAAATGCATTGGGGCTGTTTTTGAAACCGGTGACATCGGCTCAGGGACCGATTCAAGGGAAAGTAAAAATTGCCGGTGGATGGAATGATCCGGAAATTTACGGAAATATTTCAGTAAAAGACGGTCAAATGACCTTGGCTACATTGAGCGACCCGCTTATGCCTGTTGACGGAAGGATTGATTTTTACGGGAAGGAAGCCTCCTTAAAAGGTATAGCCGTTTTCGGCAGCGGAAACGCAGCTGCCGACGGTTCGGTGGTTTGGGATCATTCCGAAATAACAGGATATACCGGAGAAGCACATGTTCATGGTGCGGATATTCATTCCACCTATTATAAAGGGGCTATGGATGCGGATGTTACCTTTGGTGATGTTAACGGCATGCCCGGTGTGATAGGAGATTTGCATGTCCATGATGCAACAATTGACGTGCCGTTATCTTTGCTTCTGGAAGAGTCATCGGGAACCGTTCCGGTTGCTGTAGATATGAATATCATTTTAGGTGACAACGTAAGACTTTATAACAGTGCGCTTTATGATATCCGGTTAAAAGGAAACATAGATGCAGTAGGACCGCTTGACGCTCCTTATGTGACAGGGAAAGTCAATGTGGAAAAGGGGACTGTGAAGGTCAATATGACGGAGTTTAAGATTGACTCCGGGCGCGCTGTCTGGGGAGGCGGCATCAACGGTATTTTACCTGATGTCGAAGTGAAAGCATCGACCAAAGTGAGTGACTATAATATTTGGGCGGAAATCAAAGGCGTTCCGGGAAATATGGCAACCACGTTCCGGAGCGAACCTTATTTGAATGATTCACAAATATTAATGCTCCTTACGTTGCACGCAAACCCGAATGGAGAAAATCAGGAAGCCATAGATGCAGCGTTGTTTAATGCGGGATTGACACTGGTGTTCGGTAACGGGGTACAAAACTTCTTCAAAGACACTATCGGTCTTGATATGATCAGTGTTACATCCAGCTTGACGGATTATTATGACAGTACGTCTGCAAACGACAATTATTACTATATAAAAATCGGGAAATATTTATTCAATGATTTCATGCTTACGGCCACGACGGGAGTTAATAATGATCAGAAAAGTATAGGATTCCATTATGATGTAAATTCGCATCTGGGTATTTCTGCATGGTATAATAACGAACATGACAGCTATGTGGGGACTGATTGGAAATTCAGATTTTAGGAGAATATCATGCTGAGTGAGTATATAAAGTCTTTACCTAAAGAAGGAAAGTTATCCCGCGAAGAAGAAAGCCGCCTTTGGCGGGCATATAAACAAGGAAATAAAATGGAAGCGCGGCAAGAAATTATCGAGCATTATCAGCTTCTGGTGTTCCGTGAGGCCACGAAATATCCTCTCCAGGAAACGGTGATTCTTGATCTGATTCAGGAAGGAACGGTGGGATTGATGGAGGCGGCTGAAAAATTTGATCCCGAGCAAGGGGTGGCTTTTTCACTCTACGCGGTGCACCGTATTCGGGGAAGGATTATAGATTTTTTGAAAAAAAGCCAATCAGACGTATTGCTTGGGGAAAATCAGGAAGAAAAGCTATACGCCTTAGAAACAGTACCGGATATGGCTTTTGATATAGCGGACAGAAATTCTTTGCACTCCGCAGTATCGGTAGCGGTTAATCGTTTACCTACTAAGGAACAGGACGTTATACGCAGCATATATCTGGAAGAAAAGACGGCTTCTGAAACGGCTGATCATTTATCGGTAACTACTGCCTATGTGTACCGCTTGCAAAAAAAAGGAATCCGCCGGCTAAGAGGGATGTTGTCAAATCTTATGCATGACAGAAAATAATATATTACCGGCAATTTTTACAGAAATCAAAAGAGAATCGGAGAAAACGGATATTACTCGGAGAAATTGGCCGTTCGTAAATATATATAAGTGCAAGACTATATATTTGTAAACGAAAGGAGGGGCATGATGGTCGGCGATAAACTGAACCGCGTTAAATCAATAAGAAGATGGCTTGACAAGGCGGAAGAATCTTATTCCAGTGATAAAGAAATCTCCGGAGAAATTAATCTCATTATGGCGCAAGCGGAAATGCAAAGACTCAAAGAACATTATCCGCATAAATTGGTCAAAAAGTGGGGCATCCGTCTGGGGGCTTTTGCGCTGGCGATCGGTATAATGTTTGGAATGAATACGGCGCTGACAGTCGGGCAAGATGCAGGACCGGTCATACTTCCTCAAAAGAAAGCAAAGCTATTGGGAAAAGAAATTGTTGCGAAAGAAATCGAAGTGGGTCAAACTACTAAAGAAATATCCGCAAGAAGTATTGTGAAAACGGATAACGAAACAGAAAGTCCGGTTGGCGTTCATGCACGGAAAGAAACGATGATACAGGAGGTACCTGTAATTCCCGTTCCGCCTGTTATGTCCCAACAAGAATTGCAAAGTGTCGTAAGTGAAGCGGGACGAGCCTTACGCGGTCAGTCCTGATTATATATAATATAAAAAATTTAGGGAGGATTATACGATTATGTTAAAACAAAAGAAGATTCTGCTTGCATCAGCGATTATGATTTCCTTATCAGGATTTACAGCAGGGGCGGCTGTGTCTCCTGAATTGGCGGCAAGCGGCAGCGGAATGTCGCAAAGCTCTATGGTCAATGTAAATAACGGGAAATCAATTGCCCCTGTGTCATCGGGCGATGTGTCAGCGGATACGGGATCGATGACGGTAGAACAATCCGAGCAGACCGTAGCGGTCGGAGATGCATCTTTGTATCTTTCCCAAGAGGATAATGCACGGATTGCGCTGCAAGAAGGAAAAACGGTGACGAAAGTGGACTTCATAGGAGTGCCCGAAGAAGTTAAGCCGCAATTGTTTCCTTTACTGCAAAGTAAGCCGGGGAGTGTCATTACCACGGAATTAATCAGAAATGATGTGGCATCCTTAGGAAGCACAGGTGTATTTTCTCAGATTTCCCCGGATTTTTCTCCTGTCCCGGAGGGTGTAAAAGTAGATTATAAGTTGGTATCCAATCCGGTGGTTCATCAGGTGAGATTTTCAGGGAATACCATTTTCAGCGATGAATATTTGAAAAACATTATGGATATTCCGCAAGACAGTGTACTTAATTTTGTTTCAGTGAATCAGAAAGTGCGTCAGATTGAAAATCTGTATCTCCAGCAGGGGTATATTTTGGTGTCTGTTCCCAATGTGCAGGTAACACCGGACGGAATTCTGCATATTGAAATTGCGGAAGGACAAATTGAAGATATTTTATTGGTTGGGAATGAAAAAACGAAAAATAAGGTGATTCTCAGGGAATTAAGATTTAAAAAAGGGCAGCCGTTTAATAAATTCTTGGCGAGCCGGAGTATGGAGCGTCTTTATAATCTCGGATATTTTGAAGATGTCAACATGAAATTGCTGCCCGGAAAGAACGGCGAGCATAATGTAATTGTTGAAATTGATGTAATTGAACAAAAGACGGGGATTATTACTGTCGGTGCCGGCTATTCCGAATCTGACGGCATGGTAGGAATTTTGGAAGTAGGAGATACCAATTTCCGGGGAACCGGGGATAAAGTCAATGTTCATTGGGAATTCGGCGGTGCCGGTCATGGCAGAAATTACCAGTTGTCCTATACCAGACCATGGATTAATTCCAACGGGGATTCTTTAGGAGCCTCCATTTTCAACCGGGTTTATCAGTACAATGATTATAATGCGGATGGAGAAACCATAGCGGAATATGACAAGCGCAGACAGGGATGGAATCTGACATGGGGACGTGTGAGTGATGAATACCGTACCAATTACTTGAATTTTGAGTCGGTTAAAGAATCTTATGATGACAGCGACGGCTTCCAGTGGGGCGGCGTAGCGAGAGAAGCTTTCCAAAAAGATTTCAAAAAGAAGGGCTTTAAAGATCCGAAAGAGATGGAAAAAGACTGGTATAATAAGATTCAAAACAATTTCGGCAGAACAAACAGCCTGACTTTTACGCACGTATTTGATAATCGTGACAATTATTTCAATGCAAGCCGCGGTAAAAGAATATCGTATTCACTCCAGTGGGGCGGTCATGGATTGGGCGGAAAATATGATTTCTATAAATTGACCGCAGAGGGGCGTTTCTATAAGGCGCTCGGAAATGGACATATCCTGGCGCTTCGTCTTATGGGCGGCTACATTGACGGCAATGTTTCTTACGGCAATTTGTTTGATCTTGGCGGATCCAATACACTTCGCGGTTATGAAGATGATCAGTTTAAAGGGAATAAGATGTATGCAGCTACGCTGGAATACCGCTTCCCGATTGCCAAGAAAGTACAGGGCGTTGTATTTACCGACGCAGGATCGACGTGGGGCATTGATAACGGACAAATTCCGTGGTATGAAGACGATACATCCATTCATTTTGCGGCAGGTGTGGGAATTCGTTTGCAAACGCCGATCGGTCCTATCCGCTTAGATTATGGACATGGCGATCGCAACAAATTCCACTTCAGCTTCGGAACACAATTCTAATTTGGAAGGTAAGGAGGTTATATGCAGCCTTCTTTATGGCAACGGCGGGTTATGCGGGCAATTCTTCTTTTGCTCGCAAACCTTGCTTTTGTTTTATTTACGGTAAGAGCGGCACCTGTTGAAAGTGTGGGGGTTTCAGTCAGCGCAGGCAAAGAAGAGATTCCCGTTTCTGTAAAAAAACGTATTGAAGCCAGTATTTCTTCTATAGGAAATAATGTCTTCGTCGGTAAGGATGAAAACATCCTACGATCGCATGGCGTACAATATAACAAAGTGATGGCAGATATCATCAATCGTGTTGTTATCGGATACATGGTGGATTCCATGCAGATTGATTATGGAGCCCACACGGTGGTTACGGTGTCTTTAGCGCCGGCAGGAGAAATTGTTAAAGTTGTTGAAACCACTGTTGATTATGGGAATCTGACACCGGAAGCGGCAGCCTATGTAAAGAAAGATGCAGAAACCGTTCCGCTATTGATGTCCGATTTATTGACAGGGCTTCCTGTTGACTCTGTCGGATGGGCGGAAAGTGTTTCCCGATCAGCCGGAAAAGACTTGGTGGAACAAATTTTACCGGAGTTTGACGCTAAGTTTGAAATAGAATCGGGAAAGACAACGAAAGTGCATATTTCGTTGATACCGAAAGGAGCTATTGTCCGGACCGGCCATCTTGCCTTTCGTAAAACAACGGTACCCAAGCTTTTCATGATACGATCTGCCATGAAAACAGAATCCGCTATGAAAAATTTAGAAGGTCTGCCCGTTCATTTTGTAGACAGGCATAAAGAAAAATTGGCGCAAGAGATGAGAGAGTATCTTCTCTCAGATTATTTTGTAAAAAGATATGACATTGATATTGCAACCGAGCTGATACCGGGGGAAACAACCGTCTTATATGTGGATGCATTGACAGACCATTGGAATATCCAGACGAAAGTCTGGCTGGACTCCGGGCGTGAAGGAAATGAAAATTATGCTTTTTACGGGCAGCTGGGGCATTATATGAGGAAAAACAATCTTGCTTTCGGTGAAGTCTATATTTATCCCAGTCCTATGGAATGGAATGTTTTTGCCGGCTTCAGTCATAAATTCGGAGATGGTTTGGAGGCAGGATATAAATATGATTTTGTAGAACGTATCGGTCATATGTTTGCCATCTTGCCGATTAAAGAAAAAATGGCACTTCGGTATGACCATAGTTTTGCCGGCGATGAAAATGAAATCGGGTTTTCTTATAAGATTCATAATTACATAACAGCGGAATATGTGTATAATAGTGAAGAAGGGAATTGGCTCAGGCTGATTGCCAATTTATAAAAGGAGTGATATTTATCATGATGACAACTCTTGGCAACAAGAAAAATGTGAAGATTTTTTCCTTTGCGCTGGCAGGGATTTTTATTGCATCGGTAGCGGGTATGGCCGTAGTGTCTATGGGAGATATTGCTAATGCGGCACCCACCTCCGATATCGGGGTGGTAGACCAAAGACAGGTGATTTCCAATAACGGGACGATGGCTTTGGATTATCAAAAGAAATTAAAAGCCATGGCGGATGAAATGCAGAAAGATTTTGATGAAAAGTCAGCCGGAATGAGTGATGCGGAGAAAGAACGTCTTTTTGCCGATATGCAGCAGCAATTCAATCAAAAGCGTTTATCCATAGAAAAAGAAGCGGAAGATCAAGTGACCAATGCCGTTAAGTCTGTCGCCTCTAAAAGAGGACTGTCCCTCGTTGTTGACAAGGCGGCGGTGATTTACGGGGGCACAGACATAACCAAAGATGTAAGTGATTCATTGATGCAGTCAACGGCAAAAGCTGAATCGGGACAGACAGAAGCACCGGCTGACAAGAAAACTGAAAGTAAATAGTGAATGGCTATGAATATCCGGAACTGTTTGTCAGCTACTCTGGTTCCTCTTTTGATTGCCGCCGGTCTGGGATGCACCGGATGCGGTATATGCGGAATACAAGAGAAAGAATCGGCGGTGCAGCAGTTATATGGGGTGGCTGATTTGGAAACTTTAGTTAAGTCACATCCGAAGTACAGTGAGTATTTCAAGCGGGAATCGGAATATCATCATTTGCTTGTGCAATATAAAAATGAACAGAAGAAATTGATTGAGATTTCTTCCCGGCAAGCGGATATTAGAGCGGCCGTAAAAGACCAAAGTTTGCGATTGGCGGCGGAAAATGAACTGAAGCTTCGCATTCGCCGAAAAGAAGAGGAAATTAATAAAAAGTTACACGGTTTATATACTGAAATAGAAAGCAAGCACCATCGAAAAGGCGGAAGTCATAATTTAGAAAGTTTGACACCTGAAGAACGGGCACATATAGCAAATTTACAGATGAAATTGGCAGTGTTGGGCGTGTCCGGCGAAGAAAAAGAAAAGGTAAAAGAAGAATTGCAAGCTTTTTTAGATGCCCGCATATTCCCCTCTTTTTCCGCAAGGAGCGACTGGAGTCAAGACGAAATCAGAATCATGACCGCTGCCAAGGAAACGGGGAAGTCGGAGCTGGATGCTTATGCACAGTCAGAGGCGGAGAAAATGAGAACCCGTCTGGAAACGGACAGACAAGAAGCGGTACGGCAGATAGAACAAAATCTGTTTCATACGGGGGCTGCCCCATTTAATGAACAGTGGCAGATGCAGTTGGAAATCAAACAAAAAGAAATGGCAGCTTTAAAAGAAAGTATTATGGAAGATATTCGCCGGGAAGCAGGGCGAGTGGCTTCCGAGAAAAATTTGAAGATGATATTTTCCAAATATCGGGCGAATATCAATGCAGTAGATGTAACTGCCGAAATGGCAGGACGGATGATAAATAGATCCTGACAGGAGGAAACGGAATGAGCAAGGCTTCATGGAAGAAATTGGCATGCATAGGATTTGTTTCTGCTGCAGCCTTAGTTTCGGGTTGTGGAAATGCAAATAAAGTGGCAGTGGTGGATGTGCAAAAACTGCAGCAGGAATCTGCACAGATACAGGCTATACAAAAAGAAATCACGGATAAAGATGTAGAGATTCAAAAGCGGATTGATGCGGACTTCCAATCCGGAATATCAGAGGAAGACATGCAAAAAAAGCTGCAGGAAGCGCAACAGGAGAGAATGATTTTTATGCAAAGCAAGCAAAATCAGATGAAATCTCTTGTCGAGTCACAATGTGCCGTTGTTGCTAAAGAAAAGAATATCGGTATTGTTATGCATCAAAAAGTAGTGCCTGCAGGCGCAGTGGATATTACGGAAGAAGTTTTAGCCAAGCTGAACGGTCATACATCTTCTGATACTAAAAAGTGAGGACAGAATGAAGAAAACCGTATCGGAGATAGCCGATTTTGTCGGTGGGAAACTGTATGGAGACGGCTCCTTGGTGATTGAAGATGTAAGGAGTGCGGAAAGGGCGGAATCCATGCATGTGACTTTTGCCAGAGGAATATATGCAGAACATATAGAAGAGATGCAGGCAGGGGTTATTTTGGTGGATGAACTGCCGGCACACTTCACAAAAAATCTGATTGTTGTAAAAGACTGCCGCCGTTCATTCGGTGAATTAATTGATTTGTACCACCCGGAACCCGAATACACGGGAGCTGTACATTCGACAGCGGTGATAAGTGACACGGCCGTGTTGGGTAAACATGTAACCGTGATGGCCTATGCCGTTATAGATGACGGTGCGGTGATTGGTGACGATACGGTGATTTTTCCTTATGTATATATAGGGAAAAATGCAAAGGTGGGATCCGGCTGTGAGTTAAATCCTGGCGCGGTGGTTCACGAAAACAGCGTTCTCGGAGACCGGGTTGTTTTGCGGGCTCATGCAGTCATCGGCGGCCAGGGATTCGGTTTCTCTACTGATGAACAGGGACGGCACACGCATATCCGGCAGTTAGGAAAAACTGTATTGAAAGATGATGTGGAAGTCGGAGCTTCCAGTGCGGTTGATAACGGAGCCATGAATGATACGGTTGTCGGAAGAGGGACAAAAATAGATAATTTGGTTCATCTGGGACATAATGTGGAAGTGGGAGAGGATTGTTTTATTATCGCCCAAGTAGGGATTGCGGGCAGTAGCAAAATAGGAAACTCCTGTACTTTGGCCGGACAAACGGGGATTACCGGTCATATTCAAATTGCCGATCATGTAACGCTGGGTGGAAAAACCGGCGTACTCGGCGATATTGATAAGCCCGGAGTGTATGTCGGTTATCCGTGCAGACCGCACAGCGTTTGGGGAAGAGAACAGGTTATGATTACCCGATTGCCGGATTTGATAAAAAGGGTCAAGCAATTAGAGAAAATACTTGCTGAAAAAAACGATAAAAAATAATACAATAACAGGGGATTATTTTGTGTCTGCTGTTTCTAAAAAAGGTGCAGCTGCATCTTTTTTTATTACATTGTAAAATGAAGTTGCGGAGTAAATAGGAATATGACTTATATTTTTTTAAAAGCGTTGAGCCGGCTGGCCTGTTGCTTACCCGAATCCGGCGCAAAAACAATGGGAAATATATTGGGGAGAATTTTTTGGTGCTTTGTTCCTCAACGAAGGAAAAAAATATCTTTACAAAATATACTGCGGGCAGGGATTACAACCGACCGCGCAAAGGCGGAGGAGATTTCTAAGAATGCGGCACTCCGTTTTGGACCTCTCGGCGTATCTATGCTCAGATTTCCTTTGTTAACAAAAGAAAATATTTCCGACTATGTGGTGATAAAAAATAAAGAAAAATTGGACGCCCTTGTTAAAGAAAACAAAGGGTGCATTTTGGCAGCCAATCATTGCGGGAATTGGGAAATGGTGGGAGCCGGTTTGTCACTACATGGATATCCTCTACTGTCGGTGGGAATGAAGCAATCCAATGAAGGTTTCGATCAATTTATTTGTGAATATCGTGCCATGACGGGGCAGAAGATAGAATATAAGACGGGCGTCAGGGATATGCTCCGCCGCTTGAAAGAAGGATACTTTGTGGGACTTCTTTGCGATCAGGATCCGGGAAATACGGGAATACTTTCCGAATTGTTCGGACAAAAAACTTTGACGCCGACGGGGCCCGCTCATTTTTCCGTGATGACCGGATTACCGGTCATTACACTCTTCATTCATCAAACAGAGGATTGCAACTATGAAATCATCGCAGGGGATCCGATTTTACCGGATGCGGGAATGGGCAAAAAAGAAGCGGTACAAAAAATAACGGATACGCTTAATAAAAAGATCGAAGCATGGGTACGTACTTATCCGGAGGAGTGGTTCTGGATGCACAACCGTTGGAAATGGACGGATCGTTTACATCCTGAGTTGAAGGAGAACAAATCATGCAGTTGTCGGTAGAGAAAGAAGAAATTGGAAATATTCCTTGTTATATGGTTTATCCACTAAAAGAAACGGGGAAATCCGCCGTTTTTTATCATGGATGGAGCAGCCGGGGAGAATTGCAATTGACAAGAGCCTCTTTACTGGCGCTTGAAGGATATACGGTTTGTGTTCCCGATGCGGTTCATCATGGAGAGAGAGGACCGCTTTCCGACTACTATACAATGGAAAGTTATGATTTATTTTGGAAAACCATTTTTCAAAATACAGATGAATTTTCTTTTGTTCACCAATTTATTGATAAAAAAGGCTATGAAAAACCGGTCATTTTCGGACATTCCATGGGTGGATTTTCGGTACTCGGCATTGCCGCCGCCTATGGAGATCGGATCACGGGAGCGGTATCGTTTAACGGGTCGGGGGACTGGGAACTGTCACACTTATTTATGCAAGCCCGATTCGGCATATCACTTGGAGAAAATTGGAAACTCTACGAAGAAGTAAAAAAACGTTCACCTTTGCATGACAAGGATCGTTTGAAAGGAGTACGGTTACTGTTGCTGAGCGGGGAAGATGATACGTCTGTAGACCCGAGGGCGCAAATGAATTTTTATCATACAATGAAAAATGAGGGGGCGGATGTAAAAAAAGTAACCTATCCCGGGCTCGGACATTTTGTAACGACGAATATGATGGATGAGGCTGTGAACTGGTTGAAGGACGAGTAAATAAAATATATATCACAGTGAGAAAGGAGGTCGTTGTGTGAACAAAAGGAATATAGCGGTCTTGATTGCCAGTATGTTTTTGGTGTCTTCAGGATACACCATGGTCATTCCTTTTTTACCTCTTTACTTACTGGATCTGGGAGTTCCGGCTGAAGAGATAGGTCTTTGGTCGGGACTTGTTTTTTCCATATGCTTTTTCATAGCAGGAATAATGAGTCCCTTTTGGGGAAAGCTGGCGGATTTGGGCGGTAAAAAGAAAATGGCAATCCGTGCTTCCGTGCTTCTGGGCGTTTCGTATCTTTTTTGCGGCATCAGCCAAAACGAATACCAATTATTGGCAGCCCGGGCGTTTCAAGGGGTGGCGAACGGCTATGTAGCGGCAGCGATGACAATTATTTCTGACAGTGCCGATCCGAAGAAAATAGGGGTTACTTTGGGATTTGCACAAACAGCACTGATTGTCGGAGGAATTTGCGGCCCGCTCATGGGCGGGGTGATTTCACACATGGCGGGAATGAGAAATTCTTTTTTTATTTCCGCTCTTTTATTATGGCTTGTCAGTGCGGCTGTTATCTTTTTTGTTGCGGAACCGGCCATGAAACATGACCGAAGCGGCACAGCGGAAAAAACATCTATGGCAGAAGATCTGAAGTATGCATACCGCAATGTCCGCCTCAGAGAACTTTTGATGATTTCATTTATGATTCAGTCTACGATTTTAATGATCCAGCCGGTAACCCCTTTATATGTAGGTGAACTTTTAGGCAGCATGGAAAAAGTAGAAATTGTTTCAGGATTCATCATGAGTGCAGGCGGAATTGCAGGAGCGCTGACAACAGCTCTGTGGGGAAAATTCGGACAAAGTCACGGCTATTATTTTGCGATGACGGTTACCATGATAAGCGCCGGCACATTAACGATGATACAGGCGATTCCCGGGCAAATATGGGGATTTGCGGCGTGTCAGTTCTTAATCGGCTGTTTCTTGGTAGGGGTCAATCCGTCCTTGAATGCGGCATTAGTAAAATATACGCCGGAATCTTTTCACGGGCGTGTGTTCGGATTGGCGACGGCGGCACAGCAATTCGGGAATATGGCAGGACCTCTTCTTGCTGCATGCATTATGTATACGGCTCTTTGGCATGTCTATGCCTTTGCAGGGGCGGTGCAAGTGATTGTAGGCGTTATGCTTTATTATAAATATGTCAAAAAGAGAGAATTAGAGTAAAAAAGCCGGATGATAAGGATATCCGGCTTTTTGAAAATGAAATGACGCATTCGCCGAACTGTGGTATCTTAAAAATAAAGAGAATTTTAATGAAGGAGGGAGGCTGGCATGCAAGTCAGTTGTGAAGGGCAGGTTTATCAATTAAAAAATAATGCGACACCACAAGATTTATGGAACATAGTGGGAAAGGATCGGACTTGGGAATCTGCCGTGCTTGCTGATTGTGAGGGGGAAATTATTGATTTCCAGACCCCCTTTCCGGGCGATACGTCAGTGAAATGGATTCCTATGAATACACCGGCAGCGTACCGGGCGTATCAGCGGTCAGTGATTATGCTTCTGGTGATTGCCGTCAAAGAAATATATGGGGAAGAGGCGGATGTCAAAATTAAACATACGCTCGGCTCTTCTTTATATTGTGAATTTAGCGATTCTCACGGACCGTTTCAAAAGGAATTGGACCTTCTGTACAAGAGAATGAAGTCTATCGCGCAGGAGGGCAGGGACATCAGTCTGATGACTGTGACGAAAAAGCGGGCGGAAAATTTTTTAATCAAAAACGGAAGAATTAAAGATGCGGAGCTGTTGTCGCAAATCAATACCGATACCATCAATGTGAGCCAATGCGGAAATTATGTCGATTATTTTTTCGGGCCGATGCTTCCGGATATGAGTTATGCCAAAGTTTTTGGTTTGAAATCGTATGCCCCCGGTTTTTTATTGCAGCTGCCGCCACAGGGGAGTATGGAGCTGCAGCAAGTGGAGGAAGCGCCTCTATTTTCCAGGGCGTTTTTAGAAACGCAAAATTGGAGTGAATTGATTGGCTGCCACTCCTTGATAGACTTGAATAAAGCGATAGAAAATCATACGGTAGGGCATTTAATTTCAGTGGCGGAAGCTTTTCATGAAAAGAAAATAGCGGAGCTGGCTGATAAAATTTGCTTGCAAAAGCCGGAAATCCGGCTGGTTTGTATAGCCGGTCCTTCTTCTTCCGGAAAGACGACCTTTATGAAGCGTCTGATTATTCATTTATGGGTGAACGGAGTCCGGCCGGTCATGTTGTCACTGGATGATTATTTCAGAAACAGAGAAGAAATGGATAGGAGCATTTGGGAAAGTCCGGAAGCTCTTGATTTGAATTTATTTGAAGAAACGGTGATGAAACTTTTAGAGGGAAAAGAGGTTTGTCTGCCCCATTTCAATTTCATAACCGGGAAAAAAGAGTGGGATGATAAGGCGACAAGGCTTGAAGAAGGGCAGCCGATCCTTGTCGAGGGTCTTCACGGATTAAATCCCGCTTTATCCTATTTCGTCCCCGGCTATCAATGTGTGCATGTATATTTGTCGGCGCTGACGCAAATTACAATCAATAACCATAACAGAATTTCCACGTCGGATACCCGGCTTTTGCGACGCATAGTCAGAGATGCGGGTACGAGAGGGCATGACGTGGAAACCACACTGGCTCATTGGGAGTCTGTCCGTCAGGGGGAAGAAAAACATATTTTTTCTTTCCAAAACAGAGCCGATTTTATCTTTAACTCCGCCTTGATTTATGAATTGCCGGTCTTGAAAAAACTGGCGAAGCCTTTACTGCAAACCGTAAGCAAAGAGAGCCCCGTATATCCTGATGCCCGGCGATTGCTCCGTTTTTTAGAACCGTTTTGTGAGTTGGATACCGATTTAATTCCCGATAACTCTCTTTTAAGGGAATTTGTCGGTGATCGTCAGGCAGGAAAATGACGGGTAAATTGATTATATCGAAATAATACGATATAATAAAACAAAGACATAAAATGGGAGGAAATAAGATGGACATAGCAGATGTGATGATTATCGGCGGAGGACCTGCCGGTCTTAACGCGGCTTTATATGCGGTGAGAAAAGAGTTGACGACGACCCTGGTCAGTACAGATGTGGGCGGACAAATGCTTTTGACAAACGAAATAGAAAATTATCTCGGGTTTTCTTCGATATCCGGCTTTGAACTGACGGATAAGATGCAGGAACATGTCAAGCCATATCCCGTGCAGTTTGTAACCGCGCAGGTGAAATCTTTAGAAAAAGAAGAAAACGGTTATTTTGTAGCCCATTTAGATGATGGAAAAACGCTTGCCGGGAAAACTTGTATCGTTACTGCAGGTAAGCGGAGCAGAACTTTAGATATTCCGGGAGAAATGGAATATACGGGGCGCGGGGTCAGTTACTGCGCTACCTGTGACGGTCCTTTTTATAGAAATAAGACGGTGGCCGTTGTAGGCGGCGGAGACAGCGCGGTCCAGGCGGCTATCGAACTTTCCGTTATTGCCGAAAAAGTGTACCTGCTTGTCAGAAGCCGGATTCGTGCGGCGGAGATTGTAGTCAAACGGATGAATGAAAAAGAAAATATAGAAGTGCTTATGGAACATATTCCGCTGGAAGTGAAAGGAGAAAAGAAAATAACGGCAGTTCGCATCCGGAATAAGAAAGACGGAAAAGAGAGGGAGCTTTCGGTCGATGGATTTTTTGTAGAAGCCGGCGGATTACCGAATAACAGTTTTTTGCCGGAAGGGATCAAGAAAAATGAGCAGGGAGAAATTGTTACGGATAAGGAAGGCCGGACGAATATAGAAGGTCTTTTTGCGGCAGGTGATTTGACGGATTGCAAAAACAAGCAGATTATTATTGCAGCGGGAGAAGGCGCGGCGGCAGCATTGGCGGCCCATGATTATTTACTGAGGCGTGAATCATGAGAGTGACTAAGGCAATAAAAGCCGAACAGCTACGCCGTTTATCGGAGCACTACAAGGACGAAGGCACCATGCTCCACTTTTCGAGTCCTTTTACATTGCTTGTGGCGGTTGTTTTATCAGCGCAATGTACGGATAAAAGGGTCAATATCATTACAAACCGTATGTTTCCCCGGCTGGATACGCCGGCTAAAATGATACAACTCACACAGGCTGAAATGGAAAAGGAAATTCACGATTGCGGTTTATATAAAGCAAAAGCAAAAAATCTTTTGGGATTGTCACGAATGATTTTAGAAGATTTCGGAGGGGAAGTCCCTGAAAGCTTTGACGACTTGGTGAAATTGCCGGGGGTCGGCAGAAAGACGGCCAACGTTGTACGGAGCGTAGCTTTCGGATATCCGGCGATTGCTGTGGATACGCATGTATTTCGTGTGTCCAACCGCTTGAAATTATCGATAGGAGATACGCCGGAAACCGTGGAAGAGGGACTAAAAAAAGCGATTCCCATGGAAGATTGGTCCGCGGCGCATCATTGGCTGATTTGGCACGGGAGAAAAGTATGTCATGCCAGAAATCCGAGTTGTGAAACCTGTTTTTTGGCGGACATTTGCCCGTCCTCTGGCATAGAAGCGGGAAATCATAAAAGAAAAAATAGACAATAAAAAAGCGATTCACTGATGGCGGTGAATCGCTTTTTTCAATTAAAACATATTCAAGATTCCGTTGAATCCGTAGTGACTCTGATTCAGAAAAGCATCAATGGATGCGGTGACGCCTATCGGGTGAGGGGCGGTCAGGAAAAGCAAACAGGCCGCAAGAAGAGTGATGCCCAGGGCGATGCGGTTCATCTTTCCTTTTCCGCTCATTTCATAATAGCCGAAGAGACGGAGTCCGATGGCCGAGCAGAAAACCACGACCATGCCGGAAAGAGAAAATATACTGAACAGAAGATTGGACATGACAAAGGTGATGAAAAAAACCGGTAAAAATACAAAGGGGAGATTGAAAGCCAGTCGTGTGGGATGGACATTTCTTTTCAGGTCGTCAATCCAGTCGGCCATGTCAAATCCGAACAGTCCGGCAGGAATAAAGGAAGCGATGATGACTTTGTCCCATGAAGAAGAAAGCCGATCTCTGTCATCGCCGGCCCACCGGAAAAAAGAACAAAGTGCAACAATCATAAAACCGCCCGCTATGTAGTAGAAAGATTCGGGAATGAATTTCACGGCCGTCATGGAAAGTGTCATCAAGACAGACCCGATGATGATGTAAGGCGCAAGTTCTTTGCAGCTCATTTTCTTTTCAGGGAGCATTTGACTCCGCATTTTGGATAACACTTCCGCCATGAATACAAGTAAAAATACAGCCAGCCCCGCAAACGGATAGAGAAATAAAAAGATTAAAATCAGAGCAACGGCAGGTACGATTTTCATACCTGTAAAAACCTGCATTTTCTTAAAATTGACACGGTTCTTCTGGGTATAAACGGTAAGACGCATAAAAACAAGATAGGTCAGCATCATACCAATCGTTTCCATAGGGGTGGCGCCCATATAAAGAAGCGAGCAGAAAACAAGAACAGATAATACGGCGCCGGTAAAGCGGGCGACAAGTGCGCTGAATAAGCCGATATTCAGAAAATAAACGAGAGTGGTGACAAAGTCCAAAACAGGCATCTCCTTAATCAATAATTGGTTATATGTACGTTCAAAGTATACCTATAAAATGAGGTTGGTGCAAGCTGGTAAATAAAATTTTGAAGAGATTCATTCAGTTCTTATTATTGTAAGACGATTATCGTGAAAAAATGCAGCCGGAGAGGTCATTTGAAAAAGAGGGATCGGACTGATGCTTTTACACACTTTATGAAAACTGTTAAAATGGAATAGAAAATACAGATGGAAAACAAAGGAGAGGATAGTTATGGATTCTCTGGTTATAGTCGATTGCCAATATGATTTTATTGATGGAACTTTGGCTTGTGAACACAGCCATGAGGCGGTCAATTATTTAATCCGCTTCATAAATTCTCATGATGTGAAAACGATTTATACGGGAGACAGTCACAGTACAACCAACAGGTCCTTTTGCGTCAATGGCGGCATATGGCCCGTGCATTGTGTAGCCGGAGAAAAAGGAGCCGGTATTGATGAGAGTTTTACGGATCAGGTGACGAATCCGGATAATAAGCCCGGCAAGGAAAACATTTTCTTAAAAGGAAGAAATGATGAAATAGAAGAATATTCCGCATTTCACGGTGAAAACGAGCAGGGTGAAGCATTAAAAAACAGTCTGTCCGCGCATGTATATGTGGGCGGCATAGCTTCCGAATATTGTGTCAAGGAAACGGTTTTGGATTTGCTGGAAGCAGGTCATACCGTATCTCTTCTTGAAAAAGGAGTCGGATATGTCGATAAGGAGGCTCATATAAAAACGTTGGAAGAGTTGAAAAAGGCGGGGGCGGAAATCCTGGAATAATGAAAGAAGAAACTGTAACGGACATCGGAGAGTTCGGCTGTATACAACGGATTTTACAGAATCTCATTTACAGACCGGAATCCGTCAAGCTCGGAGCCGGTGATGACGGCGCCGTTTATGTGACTCCTTCCGGGTATGACCAGGTGATATCGACGGATACTATGGTGGAAGGGATTCATTTTACAAGAGAAACGATGCATTTTTCTGATGTGGGATACCGCATTTGTTCCGTCAATTTCAGTGATATGGCGGCCATGGGAGCAGAGCCGGTCGCTTTTGTCCTGTCGCTTGCGCTTCCCCGGAATTTTGCTATGGATGATTTGGAAAATTGTTACCACGGCATCCGCGAATGCTGCAGGAAATACCGGGTCAATCTGCTTGGCGGTGACATGACCGCTTCAAGGGAAGGCGTCATACTGACGGGAACCGTTATCGGTATGGTTCCCTCGGATATGGCGGTGAAACGGAGCGGAGCCGGTCCCGGTGATGTGGTTTTTGTTACGGGAACGGTAGGAGATTCCGCTGCCGGACTGGCGGCCATCCGTCATCAATGGGATGAGGAATTTCCAAATCTCACCAAGCGGCACAGAAGACCTGACGCACAGGTTGGGTTGGGGAAAATACTCCGTGAAGCGGGAGCCACGTCGCTCAATGACATTTCAGACGGTCTTTCGCAAGAACTGAATGAAATCGCAGCGGCAAGCGGAGTCGGTATAGATTTGGATAAGGATAAAATTCCCTTGTCGGAAGAGGCAGTCCGGTTAGGCCATCGCCTTCATATAGAGCCTGCAGATTGGGCCCTTGACGGAGGGGAAGATTATGAATTGGCAGGAACCATTCCCCAAAAAGATTGGGAAAAGATAAAAGACAAATGGCCGGTAACGGAAATCGGCAGCGTTCATGAGAAAGGCGCAGGTCGGGTTTTTATAAAAAGTAAAAATGATGCTAAAGTATTGCTGATCCCAAAGGGATACGATCATTTTCGTGTATAAGGAGGAACGGGAATATGTATACACTTGTAGTTATCAGACATGGAGAAAGTGAATGGAACAAGTTGAATTTATTTTGCGGCTGGACAGATGTGGATTTGACGGAAAACGGATATGCGGAAGCCAAGCAGGCGGGCGTGCTGTTGAAAGAAAGGGGATACCGGTTTGATGTCTGCTACACCTCTGTGTTAAAGAGAGCGATTCATACGGCGTATACGGTTTTGGATGAACTGGATCTGGCCTGGATTCCCATGACGAAAGATTATCGGTTGAATGAACGGCATTACGGAGCGCTTCAGGGATTAAACAAATTACAAACGACAGAAAAGTATGGCGAAGAACAGGTTCATCTCTGGCGGCGTTCGTATGATGTACAGCCGCCGGCATTGAAAGAGGACGACCCGAGAAATCCGGAAAAACAGGCTCCTTACCAAAAAATTAAGGATGAAGTGAAATTACCGATGACTGAATGTTTGAAAGATGCAGTGGCGCGGGTGGTTCCCTATTTTGAAGAAGAAATTAAACCGGAAATTGTTGCAGGGAAAAAGATTTTAATTGTGGCTCATGGTAATTCTATACGGGCATTGAGAAAACACCTGGAAGGAATTTCCGATGAAGAAATCGCGGGCATGAATATTCCGACCGGCGTACCTTTGGTATATCATTTAAACGAAGATTTTACAGTGCAAGATGTTTCTTATCTGGGCGATCTGGAAGCGGTTCAGGCAAAAATTGAGGCCGTGAAAAATCAATCCGCCCGTTCCCGGTGACGGGAAACGGAAAGTATACCCGGTGTGAACGGAAAATTTTTGTAAGATGAGGTGAGGAAATGACGGAAGCGGTCATAAGAACTTTTTCGGAACAGGAAACGGTTGCCTTCGGCGAATGGCTGGGCAAACGTGCGGTGGATCAGTTATTTATCGCTCTTTCAGGAGATTTGGGAGCGGGAAAAACTCACTTTGTCCAGGGACTTGCGAAAGGCATGGGAATTGATGAAACGGTAACAAGTCCTACTTTTACCATTTTGAACTGTTACGAAGGACGATTACCGCTTAAGCATTTTGATTTTTACCGTCTGGACACGGAAGATGAATTGTACAATATAGGATGGGATGAATACAGTACAGGCGGTGTAACGGTGGCCGAGTGGGCAAACCTGTTTCCCCGGATCATTCCTGAGGAAAGCATTTTGATAGACATAAAATACAGTAATGAAACGGAAAGGGAATTTCATATTTCCGGAGGGGAAAAAGCTCCCCTTTCCGTGATGAAGGAGATTTTAGAATATGCTTCTGGCCATTGATACCTCTTCATTCGTGTTAAGCTGTGCGCTTGCAGAAGAAGATAAGCTGATCGCGGAATGGACCGTGCAGAGAAAGCTCACGCATTCCGAACAATTGGTGCCGCATATGGACGCCATGATGAAAGAAGCGGGGGTTAGCAAAAAAGAGATTACCGCCATCGCGGTGGCGAAAGGACCGGGATCTTTTACCGGACTCCGTATCGGTCTGGCAACCGCCAAAACGGCCGCTTATTTGTGGAAAGTTCCGCTGATCGGAGTGAGTACATTGGAAGCGCTGGCTTATAATATGGCAGGCGCCCGGGCATTTATTTTACCTCTGGAAGATGCGCAGCGGGGCCATGTCTATGCCGCCCTTTATGGGGCATTTGATGAAATATGGGAAGAAGCGCCGGCAGAAGCGGCACCGGTAGAAAAAGTCATTGAAGCCGCTGTCCGTCACGGGGGTCCGGTGATAGCGGTCGGCGAAAGTGCGGATATCTACAAAAAAGAAATTCTGGCCGCAGGGATTCATATGGCACCGCCGCAGAACAGGTGCTGCCGTGCATCATCGGTTGCGACGGCAGGTTGGCAGCATATAAAAAAAGGAGAAAGCGATGACCCTTTGACGTTGCTTCCCGACTATATCCGCAGAAGTGAGGCAGAAGTCTTATGGGAGAAAAGACACGGTATAACATTGTAACGGAAGAAGCAACGGCAGAGGACATAAAAAGCATTTATGAAATAGGTTGCCGGTGCTTTCCGGACGCATGGCGGGAAGAAACGATAAAAAATGATATGGACGGAGCGCACAGCCGGTATTTCATTGCGAAAATAAAAGAAAAAACAGTGGGCTACGGGTGTTTCTGGTTTGTGGCGGATGAAGCGCAGTTGGTAAACATCGGAGTACTTCCCGCATTTCGCAGAAACGGGATTGCCGAAGAAATTTTGAAAAGAGGAATTTTGGAAGCCGTAAGCCGACACATGCAGACGATGTTTTTGGAAGTCCGTATCAGCAATCTGGCGGCGCAAAACCTGTACCGGAAATATAACTTCCAAGTGGTCAGTGTAAGAAAAGACGTATATGAATTACCTAAAGAAAACGGATATATTATGTCATGCCCGTTATAAGGAGTCAGAATGAAAATTTTAGCATTTGAAACAAGTTGTGATGAAACATCCTGTGCAGTTGTAGAAAATGGCAGACAAGTGCTTTCCAATATCATTTCCACCCAAGTGCCCATTCACAAAAAGTTTGGCGGGGTGGTTCCTGAAATCGCATCCCGGCATCATATAGAAGATGTATTGCCGGTAGCTATCGAAGCTTTGGAGCAGGGCCAATGTGACTGGGGGGATTTAGATGCGATTGCCGTAACGCGGGGGCCCGGGCTTGTAGGAGCTTTGCTTGTGGGAGTAGCGGCGGCAAAGACGGCGGCTTGGGCGTTAGGAAAACCCCTGGTAGCGGTGAATCATATGGAGGGGCATATTTTTGCCAATCTTCTCCAATACCCCGATCTGGAGCCGCCCTTTTTATCTCTTGTGGTTTCCGGCGGACATACGATGCTTGTGATTGTTAAGGATTATAATACTTTTGAACTTTTGGGACAGACAAGAGATGATGCGGCGGGAGAAGCTTTTGACAAAATTGCGAGAGTCATGGGATTTCCTTATCCCGGAGGGCCTCACATTGACAGGCTTGCCAAATCGGGAAATGCGGAAGCGATATCCTTTCCTCTTGCTTTGCAGAAAGAACAGAACTTTGATTTTTCCTTCAGCGGATTGAAATCTTCGGTGATTAATTACTTACACACAAAAGAAATGAAAAAAGAAGAAATTTCCTTTGAAGACGTGGCGGCGTCTTTTCAAAAAGCAGTCGTTGATGCTTTGGTTTCAAAAACAATGGCGGCGATTGAAAAGACCGGATTAACAACCATAGCTCTTGCCGGAGGGGTGGCGGCCAACAGCGGTCTCCGCGGCGCCTTGCAAAAAGAATGCGGGCGGAGAAATATCCGGCTGTGCCGGCCGGAATCGGTTTTATGCACCGATAATGCGGCTATGATCGGATGCCGGGCGTATTATATGGCACAAGCGGGAGATTATGCGGAAATGACCTTGAACGCAGATCCGCGGCTTCCTTTTTTAAAGAATTGAAAACGGTTGCTTTGAGGAAATCATGAGTCAGCTTTATTCTTTGGCCCGAGAGATGACGGGCCTGACAGATGTGCAAATAAAAATCCTCGACTATCTCCGGAATGCATTGCCTTTTGCGGCAGATGTTTCTAAAAGCCAGGTGTATATTTGTGCCAAAGGAAACAATAAAAAAGTATCCGTCGTCTTATTGTCGGAAAAACCGTCTTACACGGCGGGAAACACATATTTCCGGGCAGGAGATGTCTATTTTGATGAAGAATTTGCTCTTGTCGAAAGTGTATTTGCTACCGGGCATAAAGTGATAGGCAAAAAAGAACTGGACTTCGGACGTATGGTGGCGCTGACGGCATATCCCGTTCTGGATAATGCGGGGATTCCCTTTGCGGTGCTTGCTTTCATGTCAAATTCGCAGAAACAGCAGCAAGTATTGACAGATACGGCGTATATGCTGCTCCAGGTACCGCTGGAGAGGGAAAGTTACCGGAAGATACGGCCGCAGGACGGAGTGGTGATTCTTGATTCAGTAGGGCGGATAATGTATGCCAATGATATGGCGGAAGATTTATATTTTGTATTGGATAAAGAAACAGCAGATAAAAAAGAAATATCCGGCCATACAGCGATTCATTTTCCACTTATAGACACCGTGATGGAAACTAAAAAACCGGCATACGGAGAAAAAGTGTCCGGCGGAATGACTCTTTCCGGATGGGGAATGCCGATCCTTTCCGGCGGAAAGGTAGCCAGAACCGTTTTACTAATCAGCGATGTGACGGCAGTCCGGGAAAAAGAAAAACAGATTCTTGTTAAAGATTCCGTTATTCGTGAAATTCATCACCGTGTCAAAAACTCGTTAAATACCATTGCAGGCATGCTCAGGCTTCAAGCCCGGCGTTCGGAAAATGAAGAAACAAGGAGCGCCTTAAAAACAGCAGTTAATCGTATTGCAGGAATAGCCCGTATTCATGATATTTTGGCGGGACAAAGCGGCGACCGGATTGATTGGAATTTGCTTTTGGATAAGATGTGCAAGCTTTCAGTGGACAGCCTGGCGACTTGCCGGATTGAACTGATAAGAGAAAAAACGGAAAAGCCGTGTATCATTTTGTCTGAAAAAGCGCTGCCATTGGCGATTGCAAGCAACGAATTAATTCATAATGCCATAGAACATGGCTTCAAAGGACTGAAACAAGGGCAATTGCTGGTGGGAACCAAAATAGAAAGCAATGAAATTCATATATACATAAAAAATAACGGGATTCCACTCCCCCCGTCTTTCAGTCAAAAGACATTTGACTTGGGGCTGCAGATTGTTCGTACATTAGTGGAAATCGAAATGAGCGGAGTCTTTGCATTGAAAAATGAAAATGACCTGGTTGCCGCTCACATACGATGTCCTATATCCATACAGGAGGAAACGGATGAGTGAACACTACAGAATCGTTATAGCCGATGATGAAGCTCTCTTATGCATGGATTTAAAAGAAATATTGGAAGAAGCAGGACATGAAGTCGTCGGAGTTGCCGGCGACGGACTTGCTGCTTGGGAACTTGTCAAACAGAAAGAGCCGGATTTGGTGATTTTGGATGTAAAAATGCCCAAACTTGACGGTTTGCAAGCGGCGAAACTGATGGCCCACGAAAATATAGCGCCCGTTATATTACTGACAGCATTCGGAGATGAGGAAATTATCGAAAAAGCAAAGAAATCCGACGTCTTTGGCTATGTCATGAAACCGGTAGAAGAAAGAATACTTTTTCCGGCCATCCAGATAGCGGTCAGCCAGTTCCGGAACAAAAAAGAAATAGCGGACAGGGTAAAAGATATGGAACGGGAATTGGCATCCCGGAAAATTATAGACAGAGCAAAAAGCTTACTGATGGACTGCTATCAGCTGACGGAAAAAGAAGCGCACCATAAAATGCAGCAGATAAGTATGAAAAGAGGCGTATCTCTTTCGGAAGTGGCACAACGCACGGTACGGGAGATTATGAGGAAGAAAAATCATTAAATATTTTATTTGAAAGGAGCGTAAAAATGAAATTTACATTTTACGGACATGCCTGTTTCCAGCTGGATACGGGAAAAGAAAAACTGCTTTTTGATCCGTTTTTATCGGGGAATGATTTAGCAGCCATAAAGGCGGAGAAAGTAGAAAGCGACTATATTCTTTTATCTCATGCCCATGCGGATCATTTCGGAGATGCACCGTCAATTGCGGAACGAACAGGTGCAAAAGTGATTGCCATTCCTGAGATTATCGGACAATTCCCTAAAACGGTCACCAACTTTCAGCCGATGAATCTGGGAGGAACCTATGAAACATCTTTCGGCTTCGTAAAAATGGTGCCCGCTATGCACACAGCGCCGGAGTAGCAGGCGGAGTTGCCGCCGGGTTTATTATCAAATTCAATCAGGGGATTACCGTATATTATGCAGGAGATACAGCATTATTCAGTGACATGAAATTATGGGGAGAGCTTTTTAAAATAGATTATGCCGTATTGCCTGTCGGTGATAATTACACCATGGGGCCGGAAGATGCCTTGATGGCAGCCAAGTTTTTAAAAGCGAAAACAATGATTCCCCTGCATTACAACACATGGCCGGTTATCGCCCAAGATCCGGAAGATTTAAAAGAACGGGCGGGAAAAGAAAATGTTTCCATCAAAATGATAAATCCCGGAGAGTCTGTTGAATTATAAAAGAAGAAACTTACAAATCAATCAATGTATGGAATCAATCATAAAAGACTTCTTGAGTCCGGATTCGGTATTTTACCGGCTCCGGGCTTTTAATTTATATGGGTTTGGTTGTTGTCATACTGAGACTATTGGCTAATGCAAGTGGAGAGAACTTTTATTTATGGAAATTCAGGATAAAACTTATCGATAGAATGAGAGAAATATTTCATAGAAGAATTAAAATAATTATGCTTGCATTAAAAATGGGGGGGGGTAGTATAATAAAAAATAATAAACATAAAAAAGAATACAGGCCGCAAGGCGAGCGGGGAATTTGGTGAGAATCCAAAGCTGTCCTGCAACCGTAACGGGAGTTTTTTTATCGCAAGTCTTTCACAAAGAGATGAAAAAATGAAGAACGAAGTCGGAGTGCCGCTATTCAATCTGCAAGATCTGCGAGGTATGGATCGGATTTTTCCCTATCAAAATTTATAGTGGAAACTTTTCGACTGACCTCGATTTTTTTATGACAGTTGCCATTTGACATATCCCATGGCGGTCTTGGGATTTTTTCAAAGGGAGAGACTTTTAGTAAAAATAAACACGAAAGGAAGGGGGGAGCGGCGGAACGAAAAGAAGAGTGTGGGGGAATCATAGTAGAAGTATAAAGTTGTGTAAGAAAGAGGAGAATCTATGAGAATGAAAAGAAAAACAATTCTGAAGAGCGTAGTGCTGGCGGCACTTTGCCTCGGCGTGTCCGGGATGGCCCAGGCTGCCAATTATGAAAGTGTCCTGATCGGTACAGAAGAACACGACAAAAAGGTGATGGGAGATACGATGAGTGTATCAGGGAAAACCGCCACCTATGACTTCAAAGAAGATACGACCATCATCGGTCGTTTTAATTGGCAAGATATGATCAAAGACCCTTATAAAATTTCAACAGGACTCCAAGGATTTTTAGGAGTAATCCAACCTGGCGGCATGTACAGTTCTGCTTACACTCCTAAAGGACCGCACAATGATATGGTTTTTAACCTGCACGGAAACAACATGACCATTTATAACTATACGGATACAGGCATCGGCAAACTGGGAGTACCGGGACAAGGCGCCTATGTAGGAACAACAGCACTGTGGTCATCGACGCCGAATAAAGTAGAAATCAATGACGTAAATAAATTGGACTGCATAGTGAATGCAACAGGATATTACGTGACAGGCATTTATGCAGGCTATTACAGAGGACTGGGAAGCGAAGAAAAAGAACTGGCAGACCGCCGTCCCGGCATTTATATCCATAATAAGCCGGGCTGGGAACATGCCGTCCGCTGCTTTTCAGACGGTGCCCAGTATAGAGAAAATATAGCGGGCATCAAAATTTTTAACCGTGGTGAGCTGATTGTAGACGGATACATCGACTTCTATAAACAGACAACAGACAAACAAGGGAAAAAAGTGGATAATTACTGGAACCTTGACGTGAATACCATGGGGAACGGCTGGAAAGAATACAGTGCCCACTTCAAAGTAGCAGGCGGACGCTGGGGAGGACTTTACGTATATGGCAGATCTCTCCTGGAACTGAATACGGAAATGGATGAAAAAGGAAATGTAAAATCCCTTGGCAACGAAGTACAGATGGTAGGGGACATAAGTTATAATGACGGCTGGAGTAAAGACGAAGGAGTCATTAACTTAGCCATTACAGGGAAAAATTCATTTTGGAGAGGACATGGGACATCTAAACACGGACTGCACCATTTATTCTTGGCAGACGGCGGTCGTTGGGAAAAAGCGGGAGGTCAAATAGACCATTTCCACGGAGGAACAACGGAAAAACAAAGCGGATCCATTTTGATGCAAAGCGGGAATATCCAAAATTCAATCAATATAGACAACTATGAAGGGTGGACAACCGTACTGTATGAACATCCGAAAGATAATCCTGCCAACCTCCTGTCCTCATCTACGGTGACAATCGGAACAGCCAAAAAAGGATCCGGCATAGTCATACAGACAGATGCGGAAGGAATTGATACAGAAAATGAAAAAGCGGTAGACGGCGTATTGGAAGCACTGGCAAGCAGGCTGACATACAGCGGCTATGTAAAAGGAGAAAGAAATCTGACGGGGAAAGTAAAAATTGCCGAAGGGCTGACTGTATCATCGGCAGAGAAAAAAGTGGGAGATATTCTTTTCCGTCCGACGACAGGCCAAGGGGAATACCAAATCCAGACGAAGACAGACTTCACAACGACGCTGACGGGAGAAATGGCAAAAGATACGGAGTATGTAGATGCCCATATACTTTTAGGAGAAGGTTCTTTTATACCTAAGAAACAGGGAAAGATTCAGGTAAAAGAGGCACCGGCAATACGGACAAGCGCAGGACATCCATTGACAATGACTATGGACTCCTTAGATTGGAAAGTGGGATCTACCTATACAAATGGAGGAGATACAATCAATCTGTCCGGCAAGACAGGACAGCTCACGGTAAAAGCAAATCATCGTTTTACCGTAGAATCAAAAGGTGCGGGAGATTTGGTAGGTATTCGGATAAATGAAGTCAAAGGAAAAAACAAGATACTTCCCGGAGTGGACATCGCAATCAAAGGAGTTAATAAGGAGATACCGGCACGGGATATGGCGATTTCTTTTAAGGGAGAACTCGAAGGTAATGGAAGCTATACAGCCGTACGTGCGGAAAATGAGGGAAAAATTAAACTCTTCGGGGTGCTTGATTTTGATGTCACAAAAGCACCGGGAGCCACTCTTTTGGATGCTGCCGGAAAAGGGAACATAGAAGTTGCCGAGTTTGATTATAATTATAGAGTGTTTGGGCAAAATCCCGGAGGAGGTCCGAAACTTGAGACGATAAAAGCTGCATTTGATGCGACGGGATTTCAAACAAACGGGTATTTGGCTAAAGCAACGGATGGAGGAACTATAACGTTTAAAGCTGCCAACGGCTGGATAAAAAAAGGTGATATCTTTACCGGTGAAACCAAAGAGCATGGTGGGACCGTGAAACTGAATTTCGGCGCAGGAATGCAGTGGCACGGAGGCGTACATGGTGAGGGGATACTTGATATTAATCTTGATCCGAACAGCATTTCCGGTGATATGATGTCGAAATCTTTCTGGCACAATGAATGGCAGCAGAAAGAGAAAAAAGGCACTGATTCGGTAGTGTCATCTGTCAGTATCTCTTCTGTAAATTCGAAAAAAGAAGGGTGGGTTCATGCTACTGACAGCGGAAATATTCATATCCAAAAACTGAAATTAAATACGACCAATGTTTCAAATAAAGGAAATTTATTTATTTATTATGATCATTCAGTGCAAAATCCGGATACTTTTACATCGGGAGATATCGTCATTGAGGCCTTAGAAAGCAAAAAAACGGATGGACAATTAGGGATACATGTTCGTACCGGTACCCAAGGGATGGATCTCACTAATGAAAAAGAAATAGATAAGGTATACACAAACCTTGCAAAAAAACTTGTATTTCCTGATGCGGCAAAAGAGGATGGAATCGTTTACGGAACGGTAGGGGTTGCAGATGATGTATACACCGACACAAAAACAAAAATGAAATTTGTAAAAAACATCCGTTTTGATGAAACTGGCAGAGGGTTTTATGCAGCACAGACAGGAAGAGATTTCACCACATCTGTTACCGGCGGGGATGATAAGCCGTATGCGGATTCCAATGTAAAACTTAAAAACAGCTATCTTTTTAATAAGGACAGCAGCATAACGATTGATGGAAAAAATGAAAATGCCGCTATTCATCTGAAAAAAGGGAATAAAATAGACTTGGTCAGCGAGTCTGTACATTTAGATTTACATGTAAAAGGTGAAAGTAATGAAACAGATATGACCGGTATTTTGGCAGAGAAAGAAAGCGAATTGAACTTCCTTTCAGGCAATGTCACGATAGATGTACAAGGAAAAGGGCATGTATATGGAATCCGTGCGGTTGGCTCTGAAGACAAGTCTTCAACAATAAAAATTAACGGATCAGGAACACAAGCAGACTTCAACTATGATAATATTCTCAAAATAAAAGGAACCTCTGGAAAGAAAGACGGATTTACCGCTGTTTCTGCTGATCGGAGAGCAAAGATAGGGATAGAATCAAGAATGCAGGTATCTGAAAAGGGCGGTACAATCTTCTTTGCAGATCACAATGGAGATATCCAGGCCCTGATGGGAAAAACAACGATGAATCCATTTGATGAAGTGTATGGCAGTACATTGGAAATGAAAGGAGGTATTCTGGCTAAAGCCGGAAACGGAGGAAATATTGCCATTAAAACGCCGCATCTCGGCTCTTCATTGATTGGAGATGTATATACAGATATTGATGGAAAAGCCGGAACGGTTTCCATTGATTTAGGGAATCATGGTGTATGGAAAGGGAGCGTTGCTGGTACGGGAAATTTGTCGTTGCAGATATCGGGAAAATCTCAAGCTAAATTAGTAGGGAAAGACGTTGAATATACTAAACGGCATAAGGGGATATGGATTAACCAATGGGAAGCCGGAACCGGTGATAGCGTGATTTCTAAAGTAATCGGCGGTAATCATAACGAAGAAGGCGTTATTTATCAAAAGAGCGCTACATCGCTGACAATAAATAAGATACAGAATCGAGTCCAGCTCTTCTATGATCATGATAAGCAAAACCCGGAGAAAATAATCGGCGGAGATCTAATTGTCAATGATGGGGAAAAGATAAATGGGCAGGCATCCGCTTTGCAGATTCTCACATTTGCAGAGGGAGTAAATTATAAAAATGAGCTGGAGTTGGCAAAAGTATATAATGCTCTTGCCAATAAGGTGTATTTCTATGGGGATAAAAATAACCTGCAAATATCCGTGGGAATAAAAGATGATTTATACGGTCCAAGTAGTTTATTCCGGATAGGTGAGAAGGAATACATATCACCTTCTACAATCAACTTCAATAGCAAAACGGGACAAGGCTACTACTACTATGAAGCCCCTGAACAGATAGCGAATGCCTTTACTACGACACTTACGGGCCATAACAAAATCAAAGACACCAACAAAATGACAAATACCGCCGACTATCAATATGCACAAGGCGGTGTCATCAATAAAGAAACGGGTGCCTATGAATTTAAGACAAAAGGAAATACAGTAGCCAATACCATTCACGTAGGAGACAAAAACACCATCACCTACGGAGAGGCGGCCACACCGGAAACAGCCACTGCAGCCATAGCGGCACAAGACCTGGACATCACCCTCTCCGCAGAAAATACACTCGATATAAAAGCCAAAGCGGAAACGGATAAACAAAATGCTGTCGGGATTTACACAGGAAAAGACAAAACACTGGTCCTCACTGCCGATGACCTTGTGATCACCGCCCAAGCGGAAAAAGGGAAAGCCTACGGTATCTATAACGAAGGAACTGTTACCCATAAAGGAAAACTCACGGTAAAAGAAGCGGACACCGCCCTATGGAACAAACAAGGAACTGTCACCCTTGACACCGCCAACATGACCGCAAACGAAAACGGAATCATCGGCGAACAAGGAACAACGACCGCCGTACGCAACCTCTCTCTCCGCATGAAAGACCACAAAGCAGCCGTTGAAACAAAAGGCGGTATTATTAGGATAGCCAAAGAAGAAAACAAACCCGGAAATGTCGACCTCAAAGGAGATATACTCCTTAACGGAAAAGGAATGGTAGACCTTACCCTTAAAGGACAAGGAAACAACTGGGAAGGCACACTCAAAAACAGTGACGGAACGATGAACCTGACACTCCAAGACAACGGCGTATGGAACAACAAAAACGACATGAGAGAAGACGGCACCTATATCAATAAACTCGTAGGGGCCAAAGACAAACAAAAAGCGGGCACTATCATCCAAAACAATCCAAGTGATATGATTATTGATAACTACCAAGGACATACCAAAGTACTCTATGCCCATGATAAAGAAAACCCGAAAACCGTCATAGGCGGAAACATCACCATCAATGCCGCCGAAAAAGAATCAGGCATTACACTCCTCACCGACAGAGAAAATATCGGGCTTGGAAATGATGCAATCACCCCTGTATTGGAAGCACTGGCAAACAAACTCACCTATAAAGATGCCGTACAAAACAAAGACAATCTCAAAGGAGAAGTCGGACTCACCGAAAGCCTGACCGAATCCTCAGCCATCATCAAACTCTCCGACCTGGAATTTGATAAGAATGGCAAAGGACACCTCAAAGGAAACATCTATGACGTATATGAAGACGGAACCAAAGAAGTCCATACAGGAGACATCGTATACGGAAACAAACAAACAGCCATGATGAGAGGTGCCAAGAGTGCCATGCTTGCCACATCCATGATATGGAGAGCCACAAACAACGACGTCCAAAAACGGATGGGAGACCTCAGACAAGGAACGGAAAATGAAACCGGAGCATGGGGAAGAATCGGCGGCGGAAAAATGACCTTCGACAAAGACGGAGGACAATTCAAAACCACCTTCACTGACTATATGGCGGGCTATGACAAACAAATAGGAAAAGACAAAACAACAAGAGCCGGAATTGCGGTAGGCTACATCAGAGGAAACGACAGCTATGAAAAAGGAACGGGCAAGAGCCACCTGACCACCATAAACCTCTATACGACAAAAACAAACGGAGACGGCACTTATTTCGACGTCATAGCCAGAGCAGGCAAACTGAAAAATAAATACACCGTATACAACGACTACGGCAAAACACTTAAAGGCGACTACAAAACAAACGGATACAGCCTCTCTCTTGAGTACGGCAAACGGATAGAAAAAGAAGACGGGAAATACCTTGAACCGTCGGCAGAACTCACTTGGGGTCGCATAGAAGGAAAAACTTATGAAGCCCAAAGCGACTATGCAGGAGGAACCGCCCTTGCCATAGACCAAGACGCCTACAACAGTCTGATAGGAAGAATCGGAATGAAAGCGGGCATCCGGAAGCAAAACAAGAGCGCCTACATAGGCCTCTCATTGGAACACGAATTCCAAGGAGATTTTGACACCGGCTACAAAACCGCAGGAGAAAAAGCAAAAACAACCCATATGAACCTCAAAGGGACATGGCTTAACATCAGCTTGGGAGGAACATATACACTCTCCGAAAACAGATACATCTACGGAACAGTGGAAAAAGACTTCGGAGGAGATATCCAAACCGACTGGAGAATCAATGCGGGTATGCGTCTGAGATTCTAAGTAAGGAACAGAGGAAAGAAGAAAAACACAAACCAAATACAGAACACTTGCTGCATGAGCAAGTATGGCAGCAAGTATCCTTATCTCCTCTAAGGAAACAAAAAGGCCTCATTACGAGTGGGGTCTTTTTGTGTGTCGGGAGACAAAAATGAAATATGAAACAAAATAATAAAAAGCAAAGATAAAAAATGAAAAAAGAATGACATCATGAGGTGTAAAATATCTTTGAAGTGTTGACATTCTCGCGGGGACGTCATATACTATTATTATATTTAGCACTCGATGATAATGAGTGCTAATAAAAGGTGATTAACATGGAAAATTATAGAATGGATGATGCTCCTCACGGGATGAATGAATTGGATGAAAGAAAAAGAAAAGTGCTGTGGGCGATTGTCCAGGATTATTCATCAACGGCGGAACCGGTAGGTTCCCGGACGATAGAAAAAAAATATAATCTTGGCGTAAGCAGTGCCACCATAAGAAATGAAATGCAGGACTTGGAAGATGAAGGCTACTTGGAACAGCCTCATGCCTCGGCAGGACGGGTGCCTTCTATAAAGGGATATCGCTACTATGTGGATTGGCTGATGCAGCCGGCTTCTGTAACAACGGAAGAAAAAGCCGCTCTTGAGCAACTGCTGACGGAACATGTGACCAAGGTGGATGAAATCTTTAAAAACATGGCTAAAGTGGTATCTATGCTGACGCACTCTCTTTCCGTATCGGCGTCTTCAGGAGAGCGGAGTATCTTCAATTATGCAAGATTTCTTCCATTGGACGGCAAGCGGGCCATTCTGCTTATAGTGACTCGTGACGGCACGGTATCCGATGCGATTGTCAATATCCCGGAAAATTCTTCTTTTGATGAAATGCAGCTGATTGCAGATAAGCTGAATCATTTTCTCCACGGGGAAGATATTGACAGAGTGGATGAAAATTTGATTCTGTCTTTCCAGAAGGATATAGAAACCGATTTGTCAGAGTATATGCCTATTTTTACTGCGATGAATGCGGCTCTGGCTCCTCAAAACAAAGTGTATTCCGGCGGAGCCTCCCGGTTGATTGAGCAGCCGGAGTTCCAGAATGTGGAAAGAGTCCAGGATATTTTAAATCTGCTGGAAGAAAGAGATATTTTAGAAAGTATGCTTTTGTCTTCGATGGATAAGCCGATTGCGGTTCATATCGGAACTGAGAATTTATTTAAAGCATTTTCGGATTTATCGGTTGTCAGGGCGCAATTTACTTCTCACGGCCGGGTGATCGGTTCGGTTGCGGTTTTAGGCCCTACGAGGATGCAGTACAGCAAGATTATGGGGATGATGTATTTTATGCAGCAAAGGCTGAATACGCTTCTCAGAGAAGAGGAATAGCCGGATAATTCTTTACCGGAGAGACGTTGAATAGGAAACAGGAGGTTCCGCGAATGACGGAAAAGAAAGAAAAACAGAAAATTGATATAGAAGAAATAGGGAAAGAGGAAAACCCGGATTTAGAAACGGAATCGGCAAATGTGACTGCTAAGGAAACGGCGGATTTCAAAGAGCGGATAGAGAAGGCGGAACAAGCCGTCGTGGAGATGAAAGAAAAAAAAGAGGAAACGGAAGCGAAATTAGAAACCGCACTTTCTCAATATATAAGACTCCAGGCGGATTTTGACAATTTCCGCCGCCGCACAAGAGAAAACGAAGAAAAAATGACCGATACGGTACAGGCCAATACATTAAAAGCCTTTTTGCCGGTGGTGGATACTTTTGAAATGGCAATGGAACAAATCAAAAAAAGCAATCCCGGAGACAGTTTTATCCAAGGCGTAGAAATGCTGGTGAAACAATTTGTGAAAACGCTCAGTGATTTCGGAGTGACGGAAATAGAGGCACAAGGCAAACCTTTTGATCCTTATTTTCACGAGGCGGTTATGCAAGTTGTATCGGAGGACTTGCCGGACGATACGGTCGCTATGGTCTTGAAAAAGGGCTACATGTATAAAGAAACGGTTCTTCGGCCGGCTTCTGTACAGGTATCACATCAACCGTAAAATAAATAGGATTAAAAAATTTCAAATATACTATCATTCAAAAATTTAAATCATAATGAAAAAGAAAGGGGACATTTTAAATGTCAAAAGTAATTGGTATTGATTTAGGGACAACCAACTCGGTGGTAGCGGTTATGGAGGGGGGAGAACCCGTTGTTATTTCCAATGCGGAAGGTTCACGCCTGACTCCTTCAGTAGTAGGATTTTCTAAAACAGGAGAACGGCTGGTAGGGCAATTGGCTAAAAACCAGGCGGTTTCCAATCCGGACAGAACCATTGTTTCCATTAAACGCCATATGGGCGAATCTGATTATAAAGTGAAAATAGGAGATAAATCTTATACACCGCAGGAAGTATCCGCTATGATTCTCCAGAAATTGAAAGCCGATGCGGAAGCTTATTTGGGGGAAAGCGTAACGGACGCCGTTATCACCTGCCCGGCTTATTTTACCGACAGCCAGAGACAGGCGACAAAAGATGCAGGCGCCATTGCGGGACTGAATGTACTCCGTATCATTAATGAACCGACCGCCTCTTCTTTGGCATATGGTCTGGATAAGGTCAATGACGGCAAAGAACACAGATTCCTTGTTTATGACTTGGGGGGCGGTACATTTGATGTATCCATCTTAAATTTGGCGGACGGTGTATTTGAAGTAGAAGCATCTCACGGTAACGGACATCTTGGCGGAGACGATTTCGATGCCCGTATCATGGATTGGATTGCGACCACATTTAAGGCACAGAACGGGTTTGAACTCCGCCGTGATCCCATGACAAATAAAAGATTAAAAGAGGCGGCGGAAAAGGCCAAAATTGAGTTGTCCAATGTAATGACTACGGATGTAAATCTTCCGTTCCTCACTATGGATATGAATGGGCAGCCGGTGCATTTTGATGCGTCTTTAACCCGTGCCATGTTTGAAAAAATTACCGAAGATTTGGTGCAGGATACAGTGGAACCGATTGATATTGCGCTTAAGGATGCAGGATTAACGGTCAATGATATTGATAAAGTACTTCTTGTAGGCGGATCTTCCCGTATTCCGGCGGTACAAGCATTAATCAAAAATAAATTCGGCAAAGAACCGAGCAAAAGCGTAAATCCTGATGAATCCGTTGCGGTCGGCGCCGCGATTCAGGCAGGCGTATTAAAAGGAGAAGTGAAAGATGTACTTCTTCTCGATGTGACACCGCTGTCCTTGGGGATTGAAACTTTAGGCGGCGTATTTACCACCATGATCAAAAGAAATACGACCATTCCGACATCAAAAAGCCAAGTGTTCTCGACAGCCAGCGATAACCAACCGTCTGTAGATATTCATGTATTACAGGGCGAACGTCCGATGGCGGCGAATAACAAAACGTTGGGCCGCTTTGAATTGGCGGACATTCCTCCGGCTCCGAGAGGTGTTCCGCAGATTCAGGTCACTTTCGATATTGATGCGAACGGCATTGTGCATGTATCTGCAAAAGACCTGGGAACAGGCAAAGAGCAGAAGATTGATATTAAATCCTCGTCCGGGCTTTCCGATGAAGAAATTGAACAAATGCAGCAGGACGCAAAAGCACATGAAGAGGAAGATAAAAAGCATAAAGAAATCATTGAACAGAGAAACCAGGGCGAATCCTTGATTTACCAGGCAGAAAAGACGATTAAGGATTTAGGAGATAAAGCGGATTCCGGCAAAGTTAAAGAAATTAATGAAGCAATCGCTAAACTTCGGGAATCGTTACAAGGGGAAGATGTAGAAAAAATGAAAGCGGATGCAGAAGCTTTGACAAAACCCTTGTATGACATGACAAGTCAAATGTACCAGCAAGCACAGCAGGCACAACAGGCGGCACCGGGAGAACAGGGCGGAAACGGACAGGGAAACCCGCAGCAGGCGCAAAAAGCGGATGACAATGTAGTCGACGCAGATTATAAAGTGGTGGATGATGACAAAAAATAATTCAATCATCAGCAGAAAAATAGTGTGTAGTTAAGTAATCGGCAGCGGGCTGTGCCCTTTCTTTCCAAGTTCTAAAAAAACGGAAAGCCAAAGTGCACAGCTCAAAGCTATTTATTGCAAATCAAAGGATTGAGTTTCCCTAATGGCGAATCGGAATTATTATGAAGTGCTCGGTGTTGAAAAAAACGCCACCGATGCAGATATAAAAAGAGCATACAGAAAACTGGCACGGAAATATCATCCGGACTTAAATAAAGACAATCTGAAAGAGGCGGAAGACAAATTTAAAGAAGTCAATGAAGCGTACCATGTTCTTTCCGATGCCGATAAACGTGCACAGTATGATCAATTAGGTCATGACGCATTCAGACAGGCATCACAGGGAGGCGGCCCCGGACCGGGAGGATTCGGCGGCGGCTTTGGCGGATTTGATTTCAGTAACTTTGGCGGCGGTCAGGGCGGCTTTGATATGGGTGACATATTTGATATGTTTACCGGAGGTCGCCGAAGAAACAGTAACGGTCCCGAACAAGGCGCTGATTTACGGTATGATATGGAAATCACTTTGCGGGAAGCGGCCAAGGGAATCCGCAAGAAATTTTCTGTCGTGAAAAATGAAACCTGCGGTCATTGTCACGGAAACGGAGCGGAGCCCGGGTCATCTGTTGAAACCTGCCGGACTTGTCAAGGCACAGGACAACAGCGGGTGGTCAGAAACAGTCCGTTCGGACAAATGATTAATGTGGTCACCTGTCCGGATTGCGGCGGTACGGGAAAAATTATTAAAAATAAATGCCACACCTGTCACGGTGCAGGAACGGAACGTAAGCAAAAGACGATAGAGGTCAATATTCCCGCCGGTGCTGATTCCGGTGTAAGAATGCGTGTGTCGGGAGAGGGAGAACCGGGGAAAAGAGGCGGACCTAAAGGGGATTTATACGTTTATATTTATGTTAAAGAAGATCCTGATTTCGAGCGTTCGGGCGATGACCTGTATTGCCGGAAAAACATTTCTTTCCCCACGGCCGCTTTAGGAAGTGTTGTCCATGTAAAAACTTTGGAAAAAGAAGTAGAATTGAAAATTCCCGCAGGCACGCAAAGTGGAACGCGATTCCGTATTGCAGGAGAAGGGATGCCTCATTTGCAGGAGAGTCGCAAAGGGAATCTTTATGTAGAAATCAAAGTGGAAGTACCGAAGAAACTGAAAGAAGATCAAAAAGAAGCGTTGCTTACTTATGCCAATTTATCCGGAGAAGATTTGAGCCGGTATAAAGGGAAAGGCTCTTGGTTGGATAAAATCATTGATAAAATAAAGAAATGTTGATCATTTCAGACATGAAAAAAGAGGTTCAATGTCTTTGGAGATTGAACCTCTTTTTAGCGGAAAAATTTGTTTCTTAGAAAAATAAACGCAATAAAGCGATGAAAATAGTACCGGGAACGCCAAAGATGGCGATGACGATTGCATCAAATACGCTCCAGTGCATTTGGATGATGCTGAAAGCGTCCAAGATGTAATATAAGATGCCGCCGGCAATGATATTTCCGATAAGCGGGAATACGGCAAGACTTAAAAACTTGCAGAAAATAAATACACAAATAACGGCGGTAATGATACCGACAATGCCTGCACTCATGATTTCCATGATAATCCTCCTGATCAATTTATTGGCATAAGACTTTTAAAATAGAAAAGCCCTTATTTTTTCATTATAACACAATTTGCCGTGAAGCAGGCTGTATGTATCAGATATGCCGTTCTGGCATGGATAGGAAGGTGAAAGTACTTAGGCAAATCGGAGAGAGTGAATATATTTACATCTCTTTCCGGTTTTCTACGGCGCCGGCCAACGTCATACTGTCAGCATATCCGATATCTCCGCCGGCAGGCAAGCCTCTTGCGATTCGTGTGACCTTAATGCCCAGCGGCTTAATCAGGCGGGCTATATAATAAGCTGTAGCTTCTCCTTCCGTATCCGGATCGGTGGCTAAAATAATTTCCTCTATGTGATTATCGTTAAGACGGGTCAAAAGTTCTTTGATTTTTAATCGGTCGGGACCGATGCCGTCAAGAGGAGACAGCGCGCCATGAAGAATGTGATACAGTCCGTGATACTCATGACTTTGTTCCAGGGCCTGTACATCTTGCGGTTGCTCCACTACGCAAATGACAGAGTGATCCCGGCCGTCATCTTTGCAAATATCACAAGGGTCGGACGTGGAAAGATTATGACAGACGGAGCAATAACAAATTTTGCTTCTGGCTTCTTGAATCGTATGAATGAATGCGTCTACATCTGCTTGTGGCCGTTCCAACATAAAATAAGAAAGTCTGCGTGCTGTTTTTACACCGATTCCCGGAAGCTTGCGGAATTGTTCCGCCACTAATTCTAAATCACTATTCATTAAAACATGCCGCCGGGAAGTCCGAGGCCTCCTGTCACTTTACTCATACCTTTCTGAACCATATCGTCCGCTTTTTTGCCGGCTTCATTGACGGCGGTGGTAATAAGATCTTCCAGCATCTCCGGGTCTTCGGGATCAATGGCATCTTTATTGATTTTTAAAGAAACAATTTGCTTTTCTCCGTTCATTACGAGAGCCACCGCACCGCCGCCTACGGAAATATCGACAGTCTGCTGTTTCAATTCTTCCTGCATTTTTTGCATATCTTCCTGCATTTTACGCGCTTTTTTAAGCATGCTTTGCACTTGTGCTTTGTTACCGAACATTTTATTCCTCCTTAAGGATTACTCTTTAAGTTATTATATAGTATTTTTCTCATTGTGATAAGGGGATTTGCCAAATGGAAATCATTCTTTTTTATAAATATCACAATGAGGGATAATTTTGAGAGCCTCTGACAAAACGGGTTCTTGTTCTTTATTTCGGGCAAGCTCTTCCGGGGAGAGTAATTGGTAGTCCTCTGTCGGGGCGTCAGAGGAACTCTTATCGGGACGTTCTACGTTTTTTTCTCCGGAAGATTGTTTTTTAGCTTCTTCCAGGGCGGACTTTTCTTCTATAGAACCTTTTAATACCGCATGAAATTCCAGCTTTTGGCCTGTAATGTGCGCAAACGCATCGGAAATAACAGATCGGTAGCCCGGGTTATTGGCACCTAAAACTAAAAATTGTTGAGGAAGGGAAGCCACTGCTTTCCGACTATTTACAAGAAGTAAAGTTCCTTTTTGCACACAACTCCAAATATCAATACGGTGAATTTGCTGCAAGTAGAAAGTAAATTGCTCCCATAAAGCGGGATAGGAGTCAGGGGCAACCGGTGGAGAGGTCTTGATATCCGGCTGCGGTGTTTTATTTTCTGTGGAAGCCGCTTTCAGTTCCCCGGAAACGGTGGGACGGCTCTCTTTTTCCTCAGGTACGGCGCTTGGCAGGGGAGCCGGTTTTGAAATGACAGGAGAAGAAGATTTCTTTGACGCCGGCCGTGATGTTGTCAATGACGGCGGAGTGTCTTTAGAAAGACGGGAAATTTCATTTTCCAGGTGCTCTATCCGTTCCGCCAGGCTGTCCAATTCTGCGGAGCCTTTGATACGGCATAAGCGGAGAAGTCCCATTTCCGCGTTCATGCGAGGAGAAGAACTTTTTTTGATGTCCGCCATCGTTTTATGAAGGGAAGAAAATAAAGCATCCAGATACGGTTCACTCAGTTCTTCGGCGTCGGATTTCAAAATATCCAACGCTTTGCCGTAAGCGGTGAGTTCAGGAGCATGAATATCTATCTTACAGATCATGATACTTCTGAGATGTTCCAGTAAATCACGGAGAATAGCTCCGGGTTCTTTCCCGTTTTGTAAGATTTCGTAAAAAAGACGGAGCGCTTTGCCGCTTTCAGAAGAAAAGATATGGTGTGACAACTTGATAATGCTGTCTTTTCCCGTCAATCCCAAAAGATGGTAAACAATGTCAGCGGAAAGTTCTTGCTCATCCGACAAGCTTGAGCACTGGTCAAGGAGAGAGAGTGCATCGCGCAGACCGCCTTCAGAGCGGACGGCAATTAAATCGGCGGCTTCCGGACTGAGGCGGAGAGAAGATTGGCGGGAGACATATAATAAATGCTCTTTAATATCTTTCACGGAAATACGATGAAACTCATAGCGCTGGCAGCGGGATAAAATAGTGAGAGGAATTTTTTCCGGTTCCGTTGTTGCCAGAATAAAAAGTACATGGCTCGGCGGCTCTTCCAATGTTTTTAAAAGCGCATTAAACGCTTCCCTTGTCAGCATATGCACTTCATCAATGATATATACTTTTTTGTTTCCCGATACAGGAAGTGTAGGAATGGATTTGCGGACTTTTATAATTTCATCCACACCGCGGGCAGAAGCTCCGTCGATTTCATAAACATCCATGCCGGAGCCGTTGTTAATTTCTATGCAGCTTGCGCAGGCATTGCAGGGATTTCCGTTTACAGGATTTGAGCAATTGACAGCTTTTGCAAGAATCCTTGCCATGCTTGTTTTTCCCGTACCTCTCGGACCGGAAAAAAGATAAGCATGAGCAAGACGTTCCTGTTCCAATGCTCGCAAAATAGGAATAGAAATGTGTTTTTGGCCGACAACCTCGTCAAACGTACGGGGCCGCCACTTGCGATATAGCGCCAGGTATGCCATCAGGACCTCCATACAGTCACTTATTGAATCTGATACATTTATTATACTAAAAAAGACCTTGCAATTCTCATTTATGACAGCCTTCAGAATACACCGTGGCACATGGAAAGGACCACTTACTGCTGCTTCCTCTCGGACCTGACAGGATTCATGGGATTCCATTGCACGGGACCCGAAGACTGCCACAAATCAAAATTACAAAGCCATGTGGTAATCATTATACTATAGGAATGAAATTTTGCAAAATGAACAGGTTTGGAAATTTCTATACGTGGATGAATCGAATATAGTTTATGATTCACAAAATAAAAAATAAACGGCCGGTAAGCAGGAGCGGTTTTTGAAATGAAATGGTAAAATAAAATCAAAGTTGTTTTATTTATAGAGTGCAAGGAGGCGCAAGAAGTATGGAATATCGTATTGAGCATGATACACTGGGGGAAGTAAAAGTTCCTGCCAATCACATGTGGGGCGCACAGACCCAACGGTCATTTGAAAATTTCAAAATCGGAATTAATCGGATGCCTGTTGAAATCATACGTGCATTTGCCATTTTAAAAAAGTGTGCGGCGGCTGTCAATGCAGAGGCCGGCACCTTATCGGAAGAAAAAGCGAAGGTAATCTCCGAAGCCTGTGATGAAATTATCAAAGGACAGTGGGAATCGGAATTTCCTTTGGCGATCTATCAGACAGGATCGGGGACGCAGAGCAATATGAATATGAATGAAGTCATTGCTCATATTGCCAATAAAAAATTAGAAGAAGCGAAAAGTGAAACAAGGGTACACCCCAATGACGATGTCAATATGTCTCAGTCATCCAATGATACGTTTCCGACAGCGATGCACGTGGCGGCGGTAGAAACTTTGCATAAAAGACTATACGGCCCTCTTGACGAATTGATTCAAACGTTTGAGAAAAAAAGTGAAGAGTACATGCACCTTGTAAAAATTGGAAGAACCCATTTACAAGATGCAGTGCCTCTTACGTTCGGACAGGAAATTTCAGGATGGCTTGTCATGCTTCAAAAAAGCAGAGAAATGATCAAAGACAGTGAAAAATATTTATTGGGCCTTGCTATCGGCGGCACAGCGGTCGGAACGGGGCTGAACAGTCCGGAAGGCTTTGGAGAAAAAGTGGCGGCGGCCATTGCCAAAGAAACGGAACTTCCTTTTGTATCAGAACCGAATAAGTTTTATGCATTGACAGGGCGTGATGATTTTGTATTTTCCCACGGAGCGCTTGAAGCGTTGGCGATGAACTGTATGAAAATTGCAGATGACATCCGCTTTTTGGCATGCGGTCCGCGGGCAGGATTGGGAGAGATTACCATTCCCGCCAACGAACCGGGATCGTCCATCATGCCGGGCAAAGTCAATCCCACCCAGTGTGAAGCGCTGACAATGGTGGCATGCAGTGTTCACGGACACCAGGCGACGATTTCATTGGCGGCGTCCCAAGGGCATTTTGAACTGAATGTTTTTGCTCCCGTTATGGCACAGGATTATTTAGAATCTGTTATCCTTTTGGGAGATTCCATTCATTCTTTCAATGTGCATTGTGCAGAGGGGATGGTTGCCAATGAAGATAAAATGGGAGAACTGGTGGAAAAATCATTGATGCTTGTTACCGCCTTATCGCCCCATATCGGATATGAAAAATCCGCACAAATTGCCAAAAAGGCTTTTGCAGACAACAGTTCTTTGAAAGAAGCGGCACTGGCACTCGGGTATGTGACAGAAAATGAATATGATCAATTTGTTGTTGCCAAAGATATGACAAATATAGACAGACAGTAAAAGTAAAAATGCCTCTATCCCTGTGAATAGAGGCATTTTTTTAGCGTGTGCCGATATTTCTTCTCAGACACACAAAAGACCGGCGAATTGACGATTATACACTTCGTCCCTATAATAATAAAGAATAAGTTTGCGTGTTTATGAAGGAAATAGATATGATTGATTATGTGAAACTTTTTTCTTCTTTTTTAAAAGAAAATCAAATAAAAATCAAGGAACCGATGAAACGGCATACAACGTTCGGCATCGGAGGACCTGCCGATTGTTTTCTGATACCTGAAACGACGGAAGAACTGCAAAGGATCATTAAAGAAGCCTTTCAAGAAAAACTGCCTCTTTTTATTCTTGGCGGGGGAGCGAACCTGTTGGTCCGTGATAAGGGCATACGGGGAATCGTTATCTATACAGGGCGTTTGCAAAAAATAGAAAAAGAAGGGAATTTTCTTCATGTGACCGCAGGAATACCGACTATCCGTGTTGCAAAAGCGGCTGCCGGATATGGCCTTTCCGGGCTGGAGTTTGCCGGAGGGATTCCGGGAAGCATAGGCGGCGCTGTATATATGAATGCCGGCGCCTATGGAGGAGAAATGTCACAAGTCGTTAGCACCGTTATTTCTTATAATGAGCAGGGCGAAAGGAAAGTTCGTGATAAAGAATCAATCGGGTATAGCTATCGGAACAGTTTATTTATGAAAAATAAAGAAGTGATTACCGAAATTACTTTAGAACTTGTTCCGGGAAACGAATGGGAAATTCAAAAGCGCATGGAAGATTTCAATGCACGCCGCCGGGAAAAACAACCGTTAGATAAAAAAAGTGCAGGAAGTACATTTAAAAGACCGGAAGGTCATTTTGTGGGGCAAATGATTGAATCTCTTCAGATGAAAGGGTTTTCCGTGGGAGATGCACAGATAAGTACGAAACATGCGGGATTTCTGATTAACAGCGGAAACGCCTCCTTTGATGATATGGTTACGTTGATTGAGGAAGTACAAAAACGTGTCAAAGCGGCTTATGGAGTAGAATTAAAAACAGAAGTGCAAATAGTGGGAGAAGAGTAAATAAGGAGCGGCTATGGAAACCATTGCATTTACAGGTCCTCCGGGATCCGGAAAAAGTGACAGAGCACTGGTGATTGCGTATGAACATGGAGCGTCCTGCATTATTGATGACGGAATCTTGATTTATCATAACAGGATAGCCGCAGGGAAATCCGCAAAACGCGAACCCAGCTATTTAGGGGCGGTTAGAAGAGCTTTATTTTGGGACGATACACAGGCTGAAGATGTCCGGCGGAAGATAATGAAAATAAATCCTGCAAAGATTATGATTCTCGGGACCTCCGATAAAATGGCGCAGCGTATCGCAAGCAGATTGAAATTACCGGAGCCGTCCGTATATATTCATATAGAGGATGTAGCGAAGCCGGAAGAAATAGAACAAGCCAGAGAAGCAAGACATAAAGAAGGAAAACATGTCATTCCTGTGCCGACGATGGAACTCCGGCCGTATTTCAAAGGCTATCTGGTGGATTCACTCCGCTTTTTCAGAAGCAAAAAGAAAGACACATCAAAGCCGAAAGGAAGCGAAGAACGCTCGGTTGTCCGTCCCGTATTCAGCTACTATGGAAAACTGACATTTTCCAATCGTGTTATAGAAGCCCTGGTCCGGCACACGGTCAGCGATATGGAAACTGTTAAAATTTACAATGTGTCCAGTGAAAAAAGTACAAATCACATGAACGGGATTATACTGTATATCGATTTAAAAGTAAGACAGGGAACCCCGAAAGAAATAAAAAAAGTGATTCACACGATGCGAGATAAAATACAGAAAGAAATTGAATATACAACGGGTATGTCATTAGAAACAATAAAGTTGAATGTCACAACCGTTGTGGCAAAATAAAAGTCTCTCAAATGAGAGATTTTTATTTTTGAACAAAATGGAAAATAGGGAGAATCTAAAGTCGGAAAATATTCTGAAACCAAGTGACAGAAGAAAACTTCAGATTGATAAATAAATTGATTTTTAAAAATGCGTCATGTATAATAATTTCACATATGGGGCTATAGCTCAGCTGGTTAGAGTGCTTCGTTGACATCGAAGAGGTCAGCAGTTCGAATCTGCTTAGCCCCACCATACGCAAACTGCTTCTGTGGAGGCAGTTTTTGTCTTTAACGGAATAGTATCATACATTAAGATGTTAGGAAACTTATTTAAAAACGGGAAGGTATATATTGAGTCTGTTTGCTATCGGATTTGTCGTTATCGCAGGAGCGATGTGGGCGGGGAGCGGATTGGCGGCGGAACATTTTTTGACACATAACCCGCATACGGCTATGGATTTGACTGTTTTCCGCATGCTTGCAACAGCGGGAGTCATAGCCGTTGGTTTAGCAATGCAAGGCACTTTGAAAAAAGATATATTGCTTTTGTATAGAAATCCCAAGCTATGGAGCGGAGTCTTTTTCTATGGCGTAGGGATTATGATTATGCAGCATGCCTATTTTATGGGCATCCGGGCAGGAAATGCCGCAGCGGCAACGGTTATGCAATACATTTGTCCCGCGCTTGTTATTTGCTGGTTGTCATTCCGCAATAAAAGACTTCCGCATAAGGGGGATCTTTTGTCTGTGGCGTTGGCGATAACAGGGGTGTACTTATTGGTGTCGGGAGGGCATATCAGCCGGTTATCCGTGCCTGCCGAAAGTGTCTTTTACAGTTTGATTTCCTCCGCATTTTTTGCATTTTGCGCTATATATCCCAAGCGGCTGATGATTACCTTGGATAATTCTTTTCTGCTGATGTTTGCGATGCTTTTTGGAGGGGCTTTGGGGTATATCTTTGATCCTGTAACGGATATTTCCGCTTTTTTTGAAAAAGATGTGATTTTCGATGTGTTTATGATTGTTATATGCGGGACGGTGATTGCGTTTATTTGTTATAATGCGGGTCTGGCCTGGCTGAGTGAGTCACAGGCATCGGTAACTGCTGCTGTGGAACCGGCGATTTCCGTGATTGCTTCTTATTTTATATTCGGAACGACTTTCGGGACAGTGGAAACGGGCGGTATATTTCTTGTCATTGCAGCCATTGTGGTGCCGGCTTTTTGTAAAGAAAAATAAAGAGATTTTTTATTTTCGCTCTTTATCCAATTCTGATATAATGCTATCAGTAAAAGATAAAATCAATTACGATAAACTATGAGATCGGGAGAGTTTAATGGACACAAAGCATATCAGAAATTTTTCTATTATTGCCCATATCGATCATGGAAAATCGACACTGGCGGACCGATTGATTGAGATGACGGGCACCGTTCAGAAAAGGGATATGGAAGCCCAGATTCTTGATACTATGGAGTTGGAACGGGAAAGAGGAATTACAATTAAAGAACAGTCGGCCCGTCTGATGTATAGATATGAAGATGGGGATGTCTATGAATTGAATTTGATAGACACGCCCGGGCATGTAGATTTTAATTATGAAGTATCACGGAGTCTTTCTGCTTGTGAGGGCGCTATACTTATTGTAGACGCTACGCAAGGCGTGCAGGCACAAACGCTTGCCAATGTGTATTTGGCAATAGACAATAATTTAGAGATTATCCCGGTGATTAATAAAATTGATTTACCCAGTGCCGATGTCGGGCGGGTGAAAGCGGAAGTGGAAAATGTAATCGGACTGGATATGTCGGAAGCGGTTCCTGTCAGTGCCAAAACAGGAGAAAATATTGAGGAAGTCCTTAAAAAGATTGTAGAGTTAGTACCTCCGCCGGAAGATCATTCTGAAGAACCGCTGCGGTGTCTTATTTTTGATTCGATTTTTGATTCTTATAAAGGGGCGATAGCCTATGTCCGGGTGATGGATGGAGAAGTAAAACCGGGCATGAATATAAAAATGATGTCGTCAGGGAAAGTGTATACAGTGACGGAGGTCGGATATTTTACCCCGCTTCCGAAAACTTGTGATGCATTACCCTGCGGCTCTGTAGGATATATTGCCGCCAGTATAAAGACGGTGGGCGATTGTGCCGTCGGGGATACGATTACATCGGCGGAAAATAGTGCGGAGAAAGCGTTGCCGGGCTACAGAAAAGCTTTACCGATGGTATTTTGCGGATTGTATCCGATTGAAAGCAAAGATTATGACCAGCTTAAAACAGCGCTTGAAAAGTTACAATTGAATGATGCGGCTTTGGAATATGTGCCTGAAACCTCGCAAGCTTTAGGATTCGGATTCCGCTGCGGTTTTTTAGGCTTATTGCATATGGATGTCATTCAGGAGCGTTTAGAAAGAGAATATAATCTAAAACTGATTACAACGGCGCCGTCCGTTATTTATCATGTGTACCAGACCGATGGAGAAATGGTGACCGTGGATAATCCCGCCAAATTGCCGCCTATGACAAAAATTGAGCATATTGAAGAACCCGTCGCCAAGGTGGAAATTCTGGTTCCCTCCGATATGGTCGGAAACGTCATGGAGCTTGTACAGAACCGGCGCGGTGAATTTCAGACGATGACGTATCTGGATGAAACACGGGTCGACTTGTCCTACAAAGTGCCTTTGGCAGAAATTGTTTTTGATTTTTTTGATAAATTAAAATCTGCCACCAAAGGATACGCCTCTTTAGATTACCAATTAAGCGGATACCAGAAAACGGAGGCTGTTAAACTGGATATTCTAATGAACGGTGATATGATAGATGCCCTTTCCGTCATTGTGCACAAAAGTAATGCGGCATCAAGAGGAAGAACTTTGGCACTCCGCTTGAAAGAAATCATTCCGAGACAACAGTTTGAAGTACCCATCCAGGCCGCGGTGGGAAGTAAAATTATTGCAAGAGAAACGATTAAAGCCTATAAAAAAGACGTATTGGCCAAATGCTATGGCGGAGATGTCAGCCGTAAAAAGAAACTTCTTGAAAAGCAAAAAGAAGGGAAAAAGCGAATGAAACAGGTAGGAAGCGTTGAAATTCCCCAAGAAGCATTTATGGCGGTACTGAAAGATGGATAAGCACAAGACACTCGGTCTATATATACACATACCGTTTTGCAAAAGCCGCTGCCCATATTGCGGCTTTTATTCTGTGGCACAAACTCCGGATGACAGATTTATATCCGCCATGATAAAAGAAATACAAATCGAAAGCGGATATTTTAAAAATCGCCAATGCGACACTCTTTATTTCGGCGGCGGGACACCCTCTTCTTTATCCATAGAACAACTGGAAATGATTGTGCAGGCCTTGAAAGAATCGTTTGACATTTCAGCCAATGCGGAAATTACGATGGAAATGAATCCGTCAGACATGAGTGACGAATATATAGAAAAAACATTGGAAATGGGAATAAACAGAATCTCTGTGGGGGTACAAAGTAATCATGACCGGCTATTAAAGAAAATAGGAAGAAATCATTCCGCTGCAAAGGCGGAAAGTGCTGTCAGGCGGGCATTTCACAAGGGGTACAGAAATATCAGTATAGACCTGATGAGTGAGTTGCCGGGACAAAGTGCCAAAGACTTCGAGGATACTTTAAAATGGGCCGTACATCTTCCTATCACACATATGTCTGTCTATAGTCTGATTATTGAAGAAAAGACCGGGTTTGCCCGAATGGATGAAAAAGGAACGCTTCAACGTCCGACAGAAAATGAAAGCTGGGAAATGTACCAGGACATGTGCCGCATATTGCCGCATTACGGTTTTGCGCGATACGAAATTTCGAGCTTTGCAAGAAAAGGGCATGAATCCGTTCATAATCAAAAATATTGGAAACTTGAAGATTATCTGGGACTGGGACCGGCAGCCTGCTCACGAATCGGCAGAAAAAGAATCGAAAATTTGCAGGGTCTACGGAATTATGAAAAAGAAATCATGATTAACGGGCAAGTGCCGCAAGAAGTAACGGTACTTTCAGAAAAAGAAGAGATGGAAGAATTTTGTTTTTTAGGCTTGCGTATGAAACATGGAATTAACAAAAACAGATTCAAAAAGAAGTATGGACAAGATATCCATGCTATATATAATGAAACCATAGGAGCTTTGGTGGAAAAGAAATTGCTTAAAGAAACGGAAGAACATATTTCTATGACTTATAAAGGGGCGGCACTGGGAAATTATGTATTTCAGCAATTTCTTTTAGACAAATAAGATTCATGAAAAAACGGATAATGATGGATTTGATCATTATCCGTTTATATGAAAATAAATGGAGCGCCTAGAGAGATTCGAACTCTCGCTCCCAGTTCCGGAGACTGGTGCTCTATCCCCTGAGCTATAGGCGCCTAACGGAAAATATTATAGCATATCAGTTGCGGATACTCAATTACCCCAGGGGTTTATAGTGGCAGCCCTGTTAAGGAGTCGGGAGGAAATATGAAAGACCTAAAAAGTAATCAAACAGACCGATGGGATGTAGAAGATTTTTCCGAACAAGATTTGGAAGAGCTCATGGCGAGTTATAAAAAAGAATTGGCAAGAATCTATAAATTAGCAAGTGCAAAAAAGAAACTGATGGCAGAAAGAAAAATGCCCAATCTAAAGTCGGCAATTGACCGGTGTAATGAAGAAATGCGTGAAGATATCAATGCGTTGAAGTCTAAATACGGCATTCATTACTAAAGAAAATGAAGCGGTATACAGTTTCAAGTCGTCCCGCACAAAGCGTTTGACAATACAGGTAACCCGATGATATAATACCTTTCGTTGAATGGATCATTAGCTCAGTTGGCAGAGCACCTGACTCTTAATCAGGGTGTCCGGGGTTCGAACCCCTGATGATCCACCAGAACATGCTAATCCGAACTTTTTATCCTGACAGATTTCTGTAAGATGGAGAGTTCGGATTTATTAATTATACAGATTTCTTTTATAAAATTGGAATTATACCGGCGAGGACAGTTTACGGGAGCAACCCGCTTTTGTAGTTGTCTTCTTTTTTAGTGCCTATGGTATAATTAAATATCAAACAGATATAAAATTTAAGGGGGATTGTTGTGGGACTGGAACAACCGGTAAAGAAATATTTTGTGGAAACGTATGGCTGTCAAATGAACGAAAGTGATACGGAACGTATTAGCGGACAGTTAGAAGAAATGGGATATAGTCCTGCAAAAGATTTAAAAGAAGCGGACGTTGTCATTTTAAATACTTGCAGTATCAGACAAAATGCGGAAGAAAAAGTATATGGGAAAATCGGCGAGGTCAAAAAGTTGAAGGAATCCAAACCGGGAGTTCTTCTTGGCATTGCCGGCTGTATGGCACAGGAAAGCAAAGGGAAATTGATTTCCCGGATGCCTGTAATTGATTTTGTCATCGGACCTTATCATATCCATGATTTGAAAGAGATTCTTTCCCGTGAAGATGCCGAGGGATCTCATATTGTCATGACACAAATGAATCCGCACAGAGTGAATGATTACAGTGAGCTTCATTCCGTGAGAAAAAGCAAGATTTTTGCGTGGGTACCTATTATGCAGGGGTGCAATAAATTTTGCACATATTGTATCGTCCCTTATGTCCGGGGCAGGGAAACGAGCCGTACGGTTGATGATATTGTCAGAGAGGTAAAAAGGCTTGCGGAAGAGGGATATAAGGAAATTACATTATTGGGACAAAATGTAAATTCTTATGGACTTGATTTTCGAAATGGAACCGATTTTGGGGACTTAATCCGCGCTGTTGATGAAATTGATGGGATTGAACGTGTCCGGTACATGACGTCTCACCCGAGAGACATGTCATTTTCTATGGTAGATGCTATGGCGGCATCTCCTAAGGTCGTTCATCATATGCATTTGCCCGTACAGCATGGTTCCAATGAAATACTCCGCCGGATGAACCGGGGGTATACGGTGGAACATTTCAAAGAATTGCTGTCTTATGTAAGAAAAAAAATAAAGGGTGTGGCGGTTACTACGGATTTGATTACCGGATTTCCCGGAGAAACGGAAGAAATGCACCGGGAAACGTTGGCGTTATTAAAAGAGGTGCGTTTCGATTCCGCCTATACTTTTATTTATTCGCCGAGAAAAGGAACTCCTGCGGCACGTATGGACAACCAGATTGATGATGAAACCAAGCATAGGCGTTTGCAGGAATTGATGGATGTGCAGAATGAAATCAGTCTGGAACTCAATCAACAAATGGTAGGACAGCGGTACAAGGTGATTGCGGAAGGGGCGACGAAACAAAACCCCGACAACTGGTTCGGCCGGACTTCCGGAAATAAAATGATTATTTTCCCCAAACCTGAAAATGTATCGGTGGGAGATACTCTACATGTAAAAGTAGATGCAGGACAGACATGGATTCTTAAAGGAACAATTGTGGAGTGAGATAAATGGCAGCTAAATCACCGCTTATGGAGCAGTATAAATCTGTAAAAAATGAATATAAAGATGCCCTTCTATTCTACCGGCTTGGTGATTTTTATGAACTTTTTTATGAGGATGCCAAAACCGTTTCTCATGAATTGGAACTGACACTGACAGGGAAAAATGCAGGACCGGAAGGCAGGGTTCCTATGTGCGGAGTTCCTTATCATGCGGCGGAGACATATATTTACCGGCTTATTCAAAAGGGTTATAAGGTAGCGATCTGCGAGCAGATGGAGGACCCTAAAAAGGCAAAGGGGTTGGTAAAACGTGATGTCATTCGTGTCATTACACCGGGAACCATTTTATTTGAGAATGCCATTGCGGACCGGTCGAACAATTATCTTGCCTATATCTATGAAGCGGAAAAAGAAATAGATGCAGTTGTGGCTGATGTGTCTACCGGAGAATGTTGGTGGGGAATCTGGGACAAGAAAAAAGAGGCGGATGCCTTTTTTGACATGCTGTCAATTTATGCTCCCGCGGAAGCGGTATGTCTTGTCAGTGATTCTATGTACAGCCAGATAGAAACATATAGCCGGGCACGCTTATCCGGTTGTCTTTTAAGCCGGGGCAAAGAGAATATAGAAGTATCATCCGTTCCGTCAATGGAAGAAAATATCGAAAATCCGGATATCCAAAAAGTGGTGTATCGGTTGAAAATGTATCTGAAAGACGTCATGAAGACCGATATACCGGAATTTCATTTGCTGCAGCCTATCCGAGAAGAAGATGCTCTTTTGCTGGGAGAGGGGTGTCTCCGGAATTTGGAAATTACGAAAAATATGAGAGACGGGGGGCGGCGGGGAACACTTCTTGAAATTTTGGACTATACGCACACGGCCATGGGGGCGCGTCTGTTGCGGAGATGGCTTGAACGGCCGTTGTCTGATGTCAACAAAATTATACTTCGCCAAAACGGGGTGGAAGAGTTGACGACACATATGACGGAACTGGCAAGACTTGAGGATTATCTGTCCCGTGTTTTTGATTTTGAAAGAATTTTATCCCGTATTGAAGCGAATACAACATCGCCCAAGGATTTACTGGCGTTGAAAATGTCTTTGGGCATTATTCCGCAGGTCAAAGAATTGCTTTCCGGCGCATCTTCCGTCATTCTAAAAAAATTGAATGCCCGGGTAGCTTGTCATACGGAAATCTATGATTTATTAGACCGGTCTATGAATGAAAACGGCACAGGAAATATTAAAGACGGGAAATACATTCGTGAAGGCTATTCCCCGGAATTGGATGAAATCCGTTCTTTAGCGGAAAACAGCAGAAAATGGATTGCCGATTTAGAAGACCGGGAAAAAGAAAAGACGGGAATTAAGCTCAAAATCGGATTTAATAATGTGTTCGGCTACTATTTTGAAATTACAAATGCCAATAAGATTCCGATTCCGTCTTATTACATGAGAAAACAGACCCTGGTCAATGCGGAGAGATATATTACACCGGAGCTGAAAGAGTTTGAGGCGAAAGCATTATCAGCTAAAGAAAAAACGGAAGAGCTGGAATTAAAAATATACAGGGAAGTTAAAGAAAAAATCCGTCCTTTTATTGCGGACATGCAAAAGACAGCACGGTCTTTAGCGGCGTTGGATTGCCTGGCAGGCTTGGCAAGAGCGGCGTTAACGGATCGTTATATAAAGCCGGAAATTGTCAGCGGAAAAGAAAGCTATATTTCTATACATAACGGACGGCATCCTATGGTGGAGCATGCATTAAAAAGAGAAATGTTTGTTCCTAATGACACGGAGATGAATCATACCGATAAGGAAACGTTAATTATTACCGGACCGAATATGGCGGGGAAATCCACTTACATGAGGCAAGTCGCAGTGCTTACCATTATGGCGCAGATCGGATCGTTTATTCCGGCAAAAAGAGCGGCTTTGTCGCCTGTAGACCGTATATTTACCAGGGTTGGAGCTGCTGATGATATTTCTACAGGACAAAGTACTTTTATGGTGGAAATGAAAGAGGTTTCCCATATTTTAAAAAATGCAACCGGGAACAGTCTGATATTGCTGGATGAGATCGGACGGGGGACGAGCACATATGATGGCATGAGTATAGCCCGTGCGGTGGTGGAGTATTTGGACTCCAAAGTTCATGCGTATACCCTGTTTGCCACCCATTACCATGAATTGGCAGATATGGCAAACCATAGCACTCGAATAAAGAATTACACGGTTACCGTGAAGGAAAGAGGGAAAGAGATTACTTTTCTCAGAAGAATCGTTCCGGGGAGTGCGGACAGGAGCTACGGAATCCATGTGGCCCGATTGGCCGGACTGCCGGAATCTTTGTTGAAACGGGCTGACGAAATTCTGGAGGGACTGGAAATAGAAAAAGCAGAGGCAATGCCCGCTAATAAAAAAGAGGAAGAAACGGTTTCCTTAGGATTATTTACCTCGCCGATTATTTCAGAGTTGGCAGATTTGGATGTCATGAGTAAAACCCCTATTGAAGCCATGGAAATTTTATTCAGACTCAGTAAAGAGGCAAAGGAGGGGAGTTAATGTCTTTTATCCATATTCTTGATGAAGTAACATCCAACCAGATTGCCGCCGGCGAAGTTGTGGAAAGACCTGTCAATGCGGTAAAAGAATTGGTGGAAAACTCTATAGATGCAGGAGCTCATGAAATTGAAGTGGAAATTGCAGATGGAGGAATGACTTATATCCGCGTAACAGATGACGGAAGCGGAATGTCTCCGGAGGATCTGAAATTATCCGTTATCCGGCACGCTACCAGTAAAATATCCAGCGTAGAAAATATTTATCATATCTCATCTCTTGGATTTCGAGGAGAAGCATTGCCGAGCATCATGTCGGTATCCCGTGCAACGATTACAACGAGAAGAGCGGAAGATATGAGTGGAACCGCTATTGACGTTGTCGGCGGGAAGGTACAGGAACCCCAAAGTGTCGGTGCCCCTGAAGGAACTACAGTGGAAGTTCGGGAGTTGTTTTATAATGTGCCGGCAAGAAAAAAGTTTTTGAAGTCGGAACGAACGGAAAGCAGCCGTATCAATTCCATGGTGGGAAAAATGGCTTTGGCAAATCCGGATATTGCATTCCGCCTGATTAATAATGGACGTGTCGTTATTGAAACACCGGGGAACGGACGGCTGGCGGATGTCATTTCAGCACTTTACGGAGTTAAAACGACAGGTGAAATGTTGGAAGTGGAAGGAGAAAAAGAAGAAGTATCCGTTTCCGGTATGGTATCAAAGCCTTCTCTGCTTAAAAGCAACAGACAATATCAAACGATTATCATCAACCGCCGTGTAGTAGAAAGTCCTGTCATTACAAAAGCGGCTGACAATGCCTATCATTCTTTGTTGCCGAAAAACGGATATCCTATTATGGTTTTATCGTTTACGCTCCCGCCGGAAAGTCTTGATGTCAATGTACATCCGCAAAAACGGGAAATTAAATTTGACGATGAGCAAAAAATATTCCGGCTGGTTTACCATTCTATTTTAGAAACTTTAACTTCCCAAGCAGCCCCTGATTCCATTGTAAAAGAAATGATTAAAAATCCGGGGCATACGCACTTGGAAGAAAATGGAAGCTTGCCAAAAATTACTATAGAAGATCGGACACCCGGCAGAAATGATATCGGCTTGTACCATTCTGATTTTATGAATGAAAGAGAAACAGAGAAAAGGGTTTCGCAGGAGATTCCCGAATCTTACCGGGCATCATCCGCAAATTTGTTTACGAAATCTGAGGAAAAACAACAGACTTTGTCAAAAAGGTTGACGCAAAGGGAAGCTTTTGATTCCGGGTTGGAAACAGGAGAAATAGTATCTAAAAAACCGGTTTTTATAAATGAAACAGAAGCAACGCCAGATGTGGAGAAGCCTCTTTTTGAAAAGAAACAAGAAGACAGGACGCCCGTCATTCCTTTAGGACAGGTGGCAGATTGTTTTATTTTATGCCAGCATGGAAAAGATCTATTTATTATTGACCAGCATGCGGCTCATGAAAGAATCCGCTATGATCGTTTGGCTGCTAAAGCGGACGGTATCCCGGTACAGGATATACTGATACCCTATCTCATTCATGTCGATCCGGAGGATCTGGACCTGTTAGTAGAGAAGATGGAAGAAGTAAAACGGATCGGAATTACATTTGAGCAGGCGGGACCGGATGTGATCCGTATCACCGGCGCACCGGAAGATTTCCGGGAAAGTGAGATGGAACAGGTTATCAAGAAGATTGTAATGGCTTTCCATGAAAGGGACATACCGTCACCGGAGACGATGCGGCACAGGATGATGGCGTATGCTGCTTGCCGGGGTGCGATAAAAAGAGGAGATCCCCTGAATGTAAGACAAATGAAAGAATTGATTTCCGATTTATTTCACACCACAAGGCCTTTTGTATGTCCTCATGGACGGCCGACCATTGTGAAATTCACACCCGAAGAATTAGGACGGCTTTTTGATAGAACATGAATTTAGGGATTACCACGATACGGAAACCGGATGGCCATGTATTATCTCTGGCAAAAGCAAAATCAAAGGAATGGGCGATTCCTTATTTTAAAAGAGACGGGTTGCTTTTGGAGATGGCAGACAAAAATGGCAGAGAGGGATTTCTTATCTATGGACATCAGCTTCCTTCTTTTTGGACAAAAGAAAGTGTATATAAGTTTCATTTAGGGACTTCTGTTTTACGAATTAAACGTTTGCAAGAGGGGAAAGGCGACCGGCTTTGCCATCTTTTGCCGCGTGACTGCAGCAGCGTGCTGGATTGTACTTTTGGACACGGCGGAGATTCCACAGTTTTTTCTTTCTATTTGGGGAGTCGCGGTAAAGTGGTTTCCCTCGAAAAAAGTTTGCCCATCTACGAAATAGGAAAAAGCGGAATTGAAAGTTTTGCAGACAAAGATGAAAAGATTACGGAGGCCTTAAGAAGAATTCAACTGGTACATGTTGATTTTCACGATTATCTTTCGGAAGAGAGAAGAAGTAAACAATTTGATGTCGTTTATTTTGATACCATGTTTAAACACCCGGTAAAAAGGTTGGAGAATCAAACGGAAGGGTTTCGCCGTGCGGCGTGTTATGATGAATTAACGGAGAATATACTTAGGAAAGCGGTAGGAGTGGCCGGAAAAAGAGTGATTGTCAAAGAAAGGCCGTTTTCAAAGATATTTAAGCTGGGAATATTTAATAAAATATACAGTAAAAAAGGGCAGTCCACCGCCTATGGAGTCATTGACGTATGAAAAAAGAAAAGCTGATAACGATATTAGGGCCTACGGCTTCCGGTAAGACCGAATTGGGCGTCTATTTAGCAAAAAAAATGAGAAGTGCCGTTATTTCAGGAGATGCCTTTCAAATTTATAAGGGAATGGATATAGGGACGGCAAAAGTAACTCCAAAAGAAGCGCAGGGGGTGACACATTATTTGGTGGATGCGTTGGATCCCTCAGAACCGTATTCGGCCGCTATTTTTCAAGAAAAAGCAAAGTTTTATATTGCGGAAGAAAATAAAAAAGGGAAAATTCCTATACTGGTAGGGGGAACCGGGCTTTATATACAGGGACTGCTGGAAGGATATACATTTTTGCCAAAAACAAAGAAATATGCCAAATGGCGTTCTTTATACCGGGAAAAAGGGAAAGAGGCTCTCCTGGAGGAACTTCTGAAAAGAATATCCGCCGATAAAATTTATCCGGATCCGCAGCGCATGATACGTCAGTTGGAACTTCTGGAGGAAGATTGCTCTTTAGAAAGCGGTAAATCAAACGACTTGTTATATGATGGTCCGGTTATCGGTATCAGTATGGACAGGACAGTTTTATATGATAGAATAAATACACGGGTTCATAAAATGATACGGCAAGGGCTTCAGCAGGAAGTGGAAAATCTTTTGGCAAGCGGAATTTCTGAAAACGCACAGGCTTTAAAAGGAATTGGTTATAAAGAAATGGTTTCGGTTGTCCGCGGAGAAGTAACGATAGAAGAAGTCGAAAGAATTATTTCGAGAAATACACGTCATTTTGCAAAACGCCAAATGACCTGGTATAAACGTATGCCTTATATTCATTGGGCAGAATATAAGGAAAATAAAGACATCCGGTTCAGGGAAATAGAAAGTTATATCAATTCATGGTTTAGAGGAGAATGACTATGGAAGGAAAAATGAACCTTCAGGATACATTTTTAAATGAAGCGAGAAAAGAAAATGTATCGGTAAGCATATTTTTGTTAAGCGGAGTGCAGCTGAAAGGGAAAGTAAAATCGTTTGACAGTTTTACGGTTCTTTTAGTCAGTGAAAATAGGTCACAGTTGATCTATAAACATGCGATATCAACGATTCAAAGGATTTGATGAATAACATGAATGATAAGTTAGAAAAGGTGCAGCAGGAAGCTTTATCGCTCTGTGCACCTGTTTTTCATGAGATGAAAGAAATATCTCTTTTCAATATGGAGAAAGTATTAAATGCTTTCCGTAAATGTCAGTTGTCTTCTTATCATTTTGCCCCGTCAAACGGATATGGGTATGGAGATCCGGGCAGAGAGAAGCTGGAAGAAGTTTGGTGTGAGATATTTCATGCGGAAGCTTCTTTGGTAAGACCCCAATTCGTATCAGGAACGCATGCCTTAGCTACCGTTCTTTTGGCGCTTTTACAACCAGGAGATACGATGGTTTCGGCAATAGGAGCACCGTATGACACGATGCAAAGCGTTATCGGGATTTCAGGACATGCGCCGGGAAATCTGATTGAACGCGGTGTTCATTACAAAGAAGTTCCGCTTAAAGGAAATACGTATGATCCGGAGGCCATTGCGGCGGCAGTGGATAAGAATACCAAGCTTGTTGAAATCCAGCGTTCCCGCGGATATATGTTAAGAGATTCTTTATTTCCCGAGGACATTAAAAAGATTATTGATATAGTTAAAGACAAAAATCCCGATGCCGTTTGTTTTGTGGATAACTGTTACGGGGAATTTACCTGCAAAGAAGAACCTTTGGAATTGGGGGCGGACATTATCGCAGGCTCTTTAATAAAGAATGCCGGCGGAGGCTTAGCACCGACAGGCGGGTATATTTCCGGAAGAGCCGATTTAGTAGATCTTTGTGCTCATACATGGACGGCACCCGGGTTAGGTTCTGAAATGGGATCTTATGCAGCCAGTTATCGGCCGTTTTTCGAGGGGCTGTTTATGGCACCTCATGTAACCGTGCAGGCCATGATGAGCGCTGAATTTTGTGCCGCCGTATTTAAAACCTTGGGATTTCAAGTCACGCCGGAACCCGGTCATCTGAGGACAGATTTAATTACTGCGGTGACTTTGGACAGCAAAGAAAATATGTGCTCCTTTGCAGAAGCGATACAGAATTGGTCACCTGTGGATTCTTATGCGACACCGGTTCCGGGACCAATGCCCGGATATGCGGATCCGATTATTATGGCGGCAGGGACTTTCGTGCAAGGCTCAACGATAGAAATGTCGGCTGACGGACCGGTTCGCCCTCCTTATACCATGTACTTCCAAGGAGGACTTGTTTTTGAACATGCCCTTTTGGCGGTCATGGGAGCTGCCGAAAATATTCTGAAAAAGCAAAATAAGTTATGATGCAACAATGATGATTGTATACTATATAAGAATTTTTACAGACTGATTCCGTTTTCATATCGGGTCGGTCTTTTTTGTGCTGCGCTTAAGATCAAAAGACGTATCAAAGAAAAAATGATGAATGAAACGGAGCGTATTATACAGCTTTTATTTAACATATGAGAGGAGAGAAAAAACGTTATGATATAATAAAAAAATACAGTTACTGTTTTTTAGGAGGCATTATGAATGCATTTATGCAATTGGGCATAACAGACAGATTGTCACAACTTCTATATAAAGTGGGAATAAAAACACCGACAGCCATTCAACAGGCGGCAATCCCGGCCATTTTTAAAGGAAAAGATCTTGTGGGCCGCTCGGAAACAGGAACAGGAAAAACGTTGGCCTATTTGCTTCCCCTTATGCAAAGAATTCATGTAGAAACGGAAAATACGCAAGTTCTTATCATGACGCCGACCAGAGAGCTGGCGAAGCAGGTATTTCAAGTTGCCGGCATATTTGCAAAAGAAATGAAGATAGATGTGACAGACGTAATCGGGGGACGCACTATCGAAAATCAGATACAAAAGCTGAAACGGGACCCCCACATGGTGATAGGAACTCCGGGGAGGCTGCTGGATCATTTAAGACGCCGCACGCTTGATGTCGCTAACGTTAAAGCAGTGGTACTTGATGAAGCCGATCAAATGTTGGCGGCAGGATTTAGAGAAGATATTGATGCCTTAATTGATGAAATGCCGAAAAAGCGGCAATTTCTGCTCTTCAGTGCAACGATGACGGAAGAGGCGAAAAAATTATCCCATAAGTACATGAAGTCGTCATTTAAAATTGATGTGGCTGAAAAAGCGGTGGCATCTACCGTTGAGCAGCGGGTATATGAAACGACGAAGACAAGAAAACTTGCGCTGCTTATTCATCATCTCAACAGTATGAATCCCTATATGGCGCTCGTATTTTGTAACACCCGTGACGGAGCTCATGCATTAGCCGGAAAATTACAAGAAAATACAGATTTTATTGTGGATGAAATTCATGGAGATATGACGCAAGGGCAGAGAAATCAGGTGATCCGGGAATTTGCAAAAGCAAAAATCCGGATTCTGGTAGCTTCCGATATTGCGGCCCGCGGTATTGATGTAGAGGGGATTACCCATGTTTTCAACTATGATATTCCCCGGAATTTAGAATATTATATTCACCGTATAGGCAGAACGGGAAGAGCCGGAACCGACGGCGTTTCCATTACTTATGCAACGCCGGAGGACGGAACTCTTTTGAGGCGGCTTGAGAAATCAATTCATGAAACGATTACGAAATATGATGAAAAAGGAAATGTCCGGCGTGTTAGAAACAAAGGACAAAATAAGAAGAGCGTAGTTCCGGGCATGTATAAACCGACGAAGAAAAAAGAACATAAAGCACTCGGTCATAAAGGGATTAATATGCGTCAAAAAAGGAAGAAAGCGGATAAAAATACCATAAAAAAGAAATAGTAAGCGTCCGGGAATAGGATAAAACGGAAGATTTGGATTTCTATATCCTGTATCCATGTGTATATGACAGAGGAAATTAAATAAGATTGACAGCCCTGCCGATTCAGTTATAATACAATGTAATCGGCAGGGTTTTATTTGGATATGCCGGTATCGTTACGAGCCGGACTTTAGATAATCAGGCCGGGAATCATTAATTCGACTTGTATCCTTAGGGAATGAGAACGGAGGTTCATGATGGAAAATCATGTGAGAGAAGAACAAAAGGAAAACCTTTCATTTGAAAGAGAGCGGATTGAACAAGAAAAGTCCTCAGCGGATGGCACAAAGAAAGGATTTATGACTGTCAGAGAGTTGACCGTATCCGGTCTTTTGGCGGGCATTACCATCTTTTTGGGTCTTACCGGTTACGGATTTATTCCGCTCCTCTTTATGCATGCCACGATTTTGCATATCCCTACGATTATCGGTTCAGTGGTGGCGGGACCTAAGGTGGGAATGCTTGTCGGATTTTTATTCGGTCTCTTTTCTTTTATACAAACATTGCGGGCTCCGAGTCTTTTGATGCAGTTTATTCTCCAATACAGTGTCCTGTATGATGCGTTTATTTGTATCGTTCCGAGAATCTGCATCGGATTCATTGCCTGTCTTGTATACCGGTATACGCCGGCGAAAGATTTTGTGAAAGTTGCTTTTGCGGCGGTGCTGGGTTCATTATCCAATACCATTTTATTTTTAGGTTCCATTTTTCTTTTGGTGGGAGTGCCTTACGCGGAAACTCATGAAATGTCAGTCTCCGGGTTTGCCTATTTATTGATGGGGATTGTGACAATGAATGGGATTCCGGAAGCGATTGTATCGGGAATTATTATCGTACCGATCGTTCTCATGTTGAAAAAATCCGGATGGAAAATAAAATAAACAATAAAAACGGACTGTTTCCGGAAAGAAACAGTCCGTTTTTATTGTTTGTCATTGATTCTCTTCGCCTCTCAAACGGGCGTTACATAGTTCTATGAAACTTTTAAAATCGACATCCGCCTCTTTGCATAATGTGCCGATCGGAGTCTTTATTTCTTTGGGCATCTGGATACTTGCGTTTTGGAAAATGGAAAGAAGCTGGGGATATAAAGTCAGGATATCTTCCATAGGTGTTTCTTCGGTAAGAAGAGGTTTATTATATTTGTCGGCAATGTATTCATTCATTTCACCGATGATTTCAAAGACGTCCATGCCATGCGCCCGGGAGGCCTGCCAAAGGTTTTCATCATAAGAGATGAAGCAACCTACACAAGACATTCCGTATTCCATAAGAAACTCTCCCATTTCCGGATATACATCAATGATTTGCATGACATTATTTTCAGGACGGATAAAATCGCCTTCCTTCAAAGTTGGAAAGTTGGAAGCATTCCAAGCGTCATTATAGGTATTTCCGGCGGTTTCAAAGTCATCGGGGGTGGTGTTTCCCAAGACATGATCGCGAAACGATTCATATCCGATGGAGGTAATAAATTCTTCGAGGGATTGCCCATTGGCATTTTCCAAATAGTAGCGGCAAGCTTTCGTCATAATGGAAACGGCATCGGCGGGAAATTGGGCAAACGCAAAAAATGTTTTTCTACCCGTATAAATATCCCATCCGTCAGACATGCCTACCGCCCGGATGGGCAAACCTGTTGCGACGGTGCAGGTGAGAATGCAGGACGGCCACATGCCGAAAGCAAGAAGTCCGAGTTCGGTTAATGTATTTTCAACGCCGTCTTTTGGTATTCCCGAAATAACAGGCCGTGATTTGGAATCGAGAAGGAAAGAAGCGTTCAGCTTTTTTGCTACCGTTTCCATTCTTTCTTGCAAGTCTTTCCGGCCGTCTTCTATATCGGGGATAAAATCTATTTCAAAAGAAAAAGTCAGCTCGTTTATGGTCATGATATACTCCTTCAGCACTCTGATTACATAATTATTGTAGCATATCGATACAAATCGAAGAAGAGTATAAAAAGACTATAGACGGACCGACCCATTATTTATTTTATGAATGGACATAAAAATGGTAATATAAATGAATAAAAACGGTTTTATCGTTGAAATAGAAATGCAAAAGATATTATGGAGGAGAAAAAATATAAATGGAAAGCAGAGTCGACCGGATATGAAACAAGAAGTGATGAATAAAAGGAAAAAGAAGAGAGGTTGTTTCCGATTTTTTATAACCGGTATTTTTTTTGTCGTTCTTTTTATGAGTCTTGGTATAGGAGGACTTATATATATCACGCCTCCTCCGCCCAAGCCCCCCGTGCTTCCGAACCCTCCTGAAATTGGTGGCGTGGCCGCTTCTTTGCTGGATGCAAACAGAGGAGATCTGATTGCTGAAAAAGACGGGACATTAAAGATTTATCCGGCAAGTACGACTAAAATTTTGACAGCCATCATTGCTTTGGAAGAAGGAAAAGAAAAGTTGGGGGAGACTGCGGTGATTTCCCAACGGGCCATGGCACAAGAAGGAACGAATATAGGCTTACGTCCGGATATGCCGGTTTCACTTTATGAGCTTCTGTACGGAATGATGCTGGTTTCAGGAAATGATGCGGCCGTTTCGGTGGCGGAAACGGTAGGCGCTTCTTATGATCATTTTATAGAAATGATGAATGAGAAAGCTGTTGCCGTCGGCGCGCTCCATTCACATTTTACAAACGCGAACGGATTGACAGATCCGAGCCACTATACGACGGCCAATGACATGGTGAAAATTGCGCAGTATGCCATGAGGAACCGGGACTTCAGAGATATTGTTTCAAAACAAAAGTATCCGATGAAATATCAAAACGGGATATTCCGGAACATAGAAAACAGAAATGAATTTTTAAGCAGCGGATATGAGGGCGCTAACGGAATCAAGACGGGAATGACGGAAGCGGCCGGAGATTGTCTGGTGGCATCGGCGGAAAGAGACGGGCAGCTCATTATAGTGGCGGTTTACGATGATGAAAACCGGTGGGAAGATGTGCAGAAATGGCTTGATTACGGATTTGAGGCGGTAAAGGCATGGGAAGCCTACGAAAGGAAACTTAATGAAGAACCGGCCATTTATAAATTAGTCAATCAGACGCTGGGGAAGGAGCCGAAATGCGAAAAAGAAAAAAGACGGGATTATTAGCGTGGCTGAGCCGGAAATCGCCGGCCTTCCGGATATTTTTTGTGATTTGCACCTGCATCACCGTTTTGATTTTATGTCGGAATTTATACAGCTTTTATCAAATTCAAAGACAGGAAACACAACTGTTGGAAGAACGAACGAAACTTTTGGAGGAAAAAGAACAACTGATGAAAAAAGCGGATGACCTTAAAAATCCGCAGGTGATAGAAAAAAAAGCCAGAGAAGATTTAGGACTTGTGAAAGAAAATGAAGTTCCTTACATCAAATAGCCGAGGGGACAGATCCGGATAAAGAGTATTTTATTCCATGTAATTACGCTCAGTATACGCATAGAGAATTGTATTGCACATTGACAGGAAGTTTCGTATAATGACGTATATATATTTACAATTTCAGGGAGGGTGTTTATTTATTCATGGCTGTTGAAGTCGGAAGTGTTGTAGAAGGGGTTGTCACAGGGGTGGCAAAGTTTGGCGTGTTTATTGAACTCAGTGACAAAAAAGTGGGATTGGTACATATTTCAGAAGTGGCAAGTGAATATGTAAGTGATGTCAATGATTATCTTAAAATTCATGACAAAGTGAAAGTCAAAGTCCTGTCTGTGGATGACAAAGGAAAAATGGCTTTATCAATTAAGCAAGCACAAATGGGAGAGAACAAAGGACAGAAGAGAGAATCTTTCGGCAAAGAACGTTCTTTTGAACATGGTGCAGGGCGGAGTGACGGCCTTCGTGATTCGTTCGGCAATAAAGGCGGCAAACATACTTTTTTATCGAAAAGCATGGGTTTTCGGAATGTCAATAAACCGGGCGGGGTGTCTTTTGAAGATAAACTCAGCCGGTTTTTAAAAGACAGTGACGAGCGGCTTCTTGATTTAAAAAGAAATGTGGAATCAAAACGTGGCGGACGGGGCGCAAAGCGATCCGATTAGTGTTATGAAATTGCATAGGAAATAAAGACCGCTGTTCATTGAAATGAAAGGCGGTTTTGTTTATGTTAAAATGCAATTGAGCCTTTTGAAGAGTGTATCGACAACCGGAGGCAAGGAGGCTTGTATGAAAAGAGCTGTTATTGATATAGGGACAAATTCGGTTCGTCTGTTGGAAGCCGAAAAAACTGAAAATACGGATTGGAAAGTTTGTAAAAAAGAAATAAACAGTACCCGTTTGGGAGAGGGAATGACTGATAACAGTAAGATTTCCGATGCGGCCAAAGAACGGACATTGCAAGCCATTCGTGAATTTTCGGATACGGCAAAATCGGACGGATATCAAAATATACAGGGATATGGAACATCTGTCATGAGAGAGGCGTCTAACGGAGCCGAGTTTGCCAATGAAATTGCGGAAGCGACAGGAGTTCCCGTTCGTATTCTTTCCGGTCGGGAAGAAGCGTTTTACAGTTATATCGGTGCGGTCGGTCAATCAAGAGTGATTACATCGGTTGTAGATATAGGCGGAGGGTCTACTGAAATATGCTTAGGGTTCGGAAATGACATAGGCATGCGTTACAGTTTTCGCATGGGAGCGGTTCGTTGTTCTCATTTATTTGACTCTACCTCACCTCGCGGAGTGGGGGAAATAAAGAAGTACTGTTTTGAAATGTTACGGCATACAGATTTGATTAATGAGGTAAATGCCGTGAAAAACTGGATCATTGTAGGAGGAACCGCAACTACCATGGCTGCCGTTTTGCAAGAAATGGAAGTCTATGATTCCGGTAAAGTACAAGGATACACAATGGATCAAAAAACGGTAACCGGTCTTTTAGACCGATTATGCCGCATGACATATGATGAAAGATGTCATTTGCCGGGACTGAAACCGGAACGGGCAGATATTATTGTTGCCGGTGCTGTCATTTTAGATGCACTGATGGAATATTTCGCGATTCCCGAAGTTCATGTAAGCGACAGAGATTTGAGTGAAGGCTTGCTGGATGCGGATATGGTTATGCCGAAAGATTAATTGGCCAAATGACAAATCAAAAATCATTTATTGAAAAAATTATCACTTATGCAAAGAAGAATAAGCTTTGGAACAAAGGAGACAGGATACTGGCCGCCGTGTCCGGCGGACCGGATTCGCTGGCTCTTTTGCTTGCTTTGCATCAAATGGCAGAGAAAGAGGAAATCACCGTAGGCTGCTGCTGCGTGAACCACCACTTAAGAGAAGCGGCGGGAAAAGAGGCGGATTTTGTCAAGGCAGTGTGCAGTGAGTTAAAAGTTGATTTTTTTTTAAAAGAGATTGACGTATATAAAAAAATTCAAACTGGCGGTTCTGTTGAAACGGCAGCAAGAGAACTCCGGTATGAAGCACTTCGTGAAGCTAAAAATGAAGGGAAATATGATAAAATCGCCATTGCCCATCACGGGAATGACCAGGTGGAAACCATTCTGTATCACATGATTAAAGGAAGCGGACTGACGGGCCTTTCGGGAATGAAAGAAAAAAATGGAGATTTGATACGGCCATTTCTAAGAGTCGGCAAACAGGAAATCTTGTCATTTTTAAAAATGTTTCCATATCAAGCGTGTCACGATGAAACCAATGATGTGCCGGATGCCGTGAGAAATAAAATCAGGCTGGAGCTGATACCGGCATTAAAGGAATATAACCCGGGCGTGGAGCAATCCATTTTACGGATGGGAAGTATTTTAAGGGAAGATGATCTGTTTTTAGAAGAAGAAACGAAAAACTTTATCAAAGAAAACGTGATTGCCGCGCAAGGAACATATATTTTTTCGGTTAAGCGTTTCTTGGATTTAAAATTGTCATTAAAACGGAGAGTCCTGAGAGAAGTTTGCTTTCGTGTTTCAAAAAGAACCCCCGGGTTTGAGGGGGTAGAGAAGTTTATTCATCTCATTACATACGGAAAAACGGGACATATGTCATCATCATCCGGAAATATAATCCGGCTGGTTTACGGACAGGTACATATTCAAAAAGGAGATACCCATTACGGGCCCGAAAGAACCGGAATAAGCAGCTCCATTGATTTCACGGATATTCATTTGCCGAATACTGATATAATAAATAGCATATCCGGCACGAAAGAAAAGTGGATTATGCGGATTGACGAATATGCTTGCCGGCCTGAAAAAATATTTCGCAATCAATTGCTTCTTGATGGGGAACGAGTGGGCCGCCTTGTCCTGCGGAATAAAAAAGAGGGCGATATCTTTTCGCCTCGGGGAGCAGAGGGATCCAAGAAGCTGACACGGGTCATGCAGGACCTGCATATTCCTTCAATGAAAAGAAAAAATTGGCCGCTTGTAGCGGACGAAAACCACATATATTGGATTTCTTTTTTAAGAGGAAGTCGTTTCGGAAATCCAAGCGAAACCACTCGAAAGTACTTGCTCATCACACTGGAAAGGACGCCGTAAGAAAATGAAAAATTTGGAAAGAGACATTGATAAAGTATTGATTACCCAATCTATGCTTACCCATCGTATCCGTGAACTGGGGAAGGAAATAACAAAAGATTATGGCGGGAAAGACGTTGTCCTTGTAGGGATACTGAAAGGGGCGATGCCTTTTCTCTGTGACTTGATGCGTGAAATTGATTTGCCTTTATCTTTGGACACCATGTGCATTTCCAGTTATGGCAATGATACCGTTTCTTCAGGAAAGGTAAACATAAAAAAAGATTTAGATAAAGACGTACAGGGAAAAAATGTCATTATAGTGGAAGACATTGTAGATACGGGAATAACGCTTTCTTTATTGGTATCTCTACTGAAAGAAAGAGGGGCGGATTCCGTGGAAATTGCTGTTTGTTTGAATAAGAAGGAAAGACGGCAAAAGGAAGTTCCCTTAAAGTATATAGGGTTTGATGTACCTGATGAATTTATTGTGGGATATGGATGCGACTATGCAGAAAAATACAGAAATCTTCCTGATGTCTGCACATTGAAAAGCTCTGTTTATACTGATGTGTAATTGGTTGGAGTCATAAAAACGGCGTGATGCTTGGCGGTGTGTCAAGTTGCTTAAATGAATAGGTCTATGATAAAATTAATCACTGGAACTGTAATATAAATTTACTCTGAACAAGAGAAGGAGGATCAGCTTGAATAAGTTTGTAAAGAATGTGGCACTCTATGTTTTTCTAATGGTCATAGCGGTTGCGATATTCAATACCTTTGTTCATCCCCAAGAGAAGTTTGCAGAAATGGCATATAGTGATTTTGTTTCTCAGATTGAAAAGAGAAATGTGGCATCCGTTGTCATGACTGAAAACTCCATCAAAGGAAAATTAAAAGACGGAACAGAATTTTCTACATATATTCCCAATAATGACATGCAAATTGTAGAAAAAATGACGGAAGGAAATGTTGTCATTACGGCAAAGCCTCCGGAACAGCCGTCATGGTGGATGAGTCTTTTATCATCTTTGCTTCCCATTTTGATTTTAGTAGCGGTTTGGTTTTGGATTATGAACCAGACACAAGGCGGCGGCGGACGTGTAATGAGCTTTGGGAAATCCCGGGCTAAAATGAGCGGAGAAGGGCAAGTGCATGTAAACTTTTCCGATGTTGCCGGTGAAGATGAGGCGAAAGAAGAATTATCGGAAGTGGTAGACTTTTTAAAAAATCCGGGGAGATATACCGCGATAGGCGCTAAAATCCCGAAAGGCGTTCTTTTGGTAGGACCGCCCGGGACAGGAAAAACACTTTTGGCAAAAGCGGTGGCGGGAGAAGCGAAAGTTCCGTTCTTTTCCATTTCCGGTTCCGATTTTGTAGAAATGTTTGTCGGGGTAGGCGCATCCCGTGTAAGAGATCTTTTCATGCAGGCCAAGAAAAATGCACCTTGCATTGTGTTTATTGATGAAATAGATGCGGTCGGTCGTCAACGCGGTTCAGGGCTTGGCGGCGGTCATGATGAAAGAGAGCAGACACTGAACCAACTGTTGGTTGAGATGGATGGGTTCGGCGCCAACGAAGGAATTATTACGCTTGCGGCGACAAACCGTCCCGATATTTTAGATCCCGCCTTGTTGCGTCCGGGAAGATTCGATCGCCGTGTGGTGGTAGGTCGTCCTGATTTAGCCGGCAGGATTGCGATTTTAAAAGTACATGCTAAAAACAAACCGCTGGATCCCGATATTGATTTAAAGACGATTGCAAAAAAAATTCCCGGATTTACCGGTGCGGACATAGCTAACCTTTTGAATGAAGCGGCACTTCTTGCAGCCAGACAAAACAGGAAAACAATCTCTATGGCGGATATGGAAGAAGCGAGCGAAAAAGTCAGTTACGGTCCGGAACGAAAGAGCCACAAAGTCAGTGATGAAGAAAGAAAAATTACGGCGTATCATGAATCGGGGCACGCCATTATGGCTACCGTTCTTGAACATGCCGATCCGGTGCATAAAGTAACCATTATTCCTCGCGGACAGGCGGGGGGATATACGATGATGCTTCCGCAGGAAGAACGTTCTTTCATTACGAAATCCCACTTGCTGGCACAGCTTCGTGTAGCACTCGGAGGCAGATGTGCGGAACAGATTATATTTAATGAAATTTCCAGCGGAGCCTCCGGTGATTTGCAGCAAGTGACGGCTATTCTCCGTAAGATGATTATGGAATGGGGAATGAGTGATCGTTTAGGACCGATGATATTCGGTGAGCATCAGGAGCAGATTTTTTTAGGGAAACAACTCGGATCTGAAAGAAATTACGGGGAAGCGGTTGCAACGATTATTGATGAAGAAATGCATAAATATTTGGATGAAGCATACAATGATACCATACAGACGCTGACCGCCCATATAGATGTATTAAAAGCTATGGCGAAAGCACTTCTTGAGGTAGAAACAATCAACAGCCGGCAAGTGGAAAATTTATTTAAGTATCATTCCATTTATGCGCCGGAAGACCCGGTGCGGGAAGGCAGTGATGTTGACGGAAGCAAAGAAGTTTCTTCATCTTTTATGGAAGAAAAACAGGCATCGCTATCGGATGAATAACTGAAATATTTTAAGAGTAAACTGCATGTTCCCGAACGGATAGTGTATGGGAATATGCAGTTTTACAATGAAAGCAGTTAGTTTTAGGCGCATCGGTGAATGGGAATAAAGAGTACCGTCTTTGCCGGTTTCCTATTTGTGCAAAGGCTTTCTCCGCTTGACACGGCTATTTATAAACGATATAATACTTCTCGTGAGATTTGTCCGGAACCCACTAGCCCCGGAGGAAGGATTTATCTTGCGGTTCTGTTTTTTATTAGGAGGATCTGTAATAATGAAAAGTACATATATGGCCAATGCGGGCAATGTGACTCGCAAATGGTATATCGTTGATGCGGAAGGACAAACACTTGGACGCTTGGCATCCAGAGTGGCGGAAGTTCTTACCGGAAAAAATAAACCTACCTATACACCGCATGTTGATACAGGTGATTTTGTCATCATTATCAACGCAGATAAAGTCGTCTTGACGGGTAAGAAATTATTGAAAAAAGAATATTTCCACTATACCGGTTATATTGGTGGAGATAGATATCAAAAGGCCGGAGATGCTCTTCGCGAAAAACCGGTTTGGGTTGTCGAACATGCTATTCGCGGCATGCTTCCTAAAACAAAGCTTGGCGATCAAATGTATCGCAAGCTGAAAGTATATGCCGGTAAAGAACATCCGCATGCAGCGCAACAGGCTGAAGAATTAAAGTTTGATATCCGTTAACCGGAAGGGAAGGAAATAAAAATGGCAGAAGCTACATACTACGGCACAGGCCGCAGAAAGACATCCGTTGCCAGAGTCCGTCTGGTAGCAGGACAGGGAAATATTATGATTAACGGTCGTGAGCTTACAGATTATCTGGATCTGAAAACTCTTGAACTGATTGTAAAGCAACCTCTTGAACTGACAGGTACGACGACTTCTTATGATGTAATTGCATCTGTAAAGGGAGGCGGAGCATCCGGTCAGGCAGGTGCGATTCGTCATGGAATCAGCCGTGCTTTATTGGAAGTGGATCCGGAATATCGGAAAGTATTGAAAAGCGCAGGTCTTTTAACACGTGATCCGAGAATGAAAGAACGTAAGAAATACGGTCTTAAAAAAGCAAGAAAAGCAAGCCAGTTCTCGAAACGTTAATCGAAATATAGGAAAAACGTACATGATTATCTCGTGTACGTTTTTTATTTTGCTCCCTCTTATAAAGATATACTATATATTTAAATTGTGGATTTTTTTAAAACCACATCGTATAATAAGTGTAGTTTTAGGAGGACATCATGACGGAAGAGGAAATTTTAAAAGCAAAGAAGACTTTTGCACAATGGGGAGTTTCGGAAAATCGTATTTTTTCAGAAATCATGCGTGCCCGCTATTTGGATTATCACTTGTTTTCGGATCCGACCAATGCCGAATATGGAGTTACAACGGAAGATTTGTATAAAAATATGAAAATGACAGCAGAAAAAATGGGGGATTTCGATGGAAGTGAAGACGCCTATGCAGATGTTTATACACTGGCTATGAGAGTGAACCCTATGGACTTTGCGGAAGGTGTACCGCGGGCAACAGAAGAAATGAAAGCCCTGATTTTATCCGTTATAGAAAACGTAAAATCGGCAGGACAGACGGTTTTACTTGCCGGAGCTGATGCCTATCTTTATATGTTGCCCCAGATTTTTTATTATTTAAACGACAAAAGGATTGCCGTATCTGTAAATTCGCAAGAATGGAAGGAAAAATTATCTTATTTATTTCCTCGCGGACGATTTATGCACTCTGAAGAAATCATGGGAGACAGAGAGCTTTATGACTATATATTCGATATAGAAAAAGAAGATTTACTGCATATAGAAGCATTGCAAAAACGATTAGCGGAGAATGCAGTTTTGGACGCATTGATTCCGATGCCGGTTATCATATCGCGAAGCAATAAGAATGTATTGTCAGAGAGCCGGCTGGCTTCTTCTAAAATGATGGAAGAATATTACAATGCGGTTCTCGATAAAGAAGAGTTTGCTTTTATCAAAATGAGGAATTGCGAAACGGAACGTATTTCGTTCGGAGAAGCATGGCTTGAAAACGGGAGCGTAAAAAAACATGAAGCATTAAAAGTCGGTGCGGATGTATTTATAGAGGCTCATGACTGGAATTATGATGTTTACCGGTATAACGGATCTATTGCATTACAAACGCTTCTTGCGGCTCATGTGGTCAATTTAGAGCATACGGTGGAAAGTAAATATACGGTGGTTCAGCCGGAACATAAGATGGCAGGTGTCTGCCGGTTATTAAAAGAAAATGCCATTATTGAAGATACAGGCATAAGAACTGAGCTTGCGGAGACGTTGGAAGTATCAAAAAAAATGTCACTTACACGTATACAAAACGGTGATTTATTGTTATTTCCGGGAAAAGAAAAAATTCACACGGCCGTTGCCTATCATATAGATGAAAATACCTATGTGTCCGATGAAATTACAGTTATCCGTCCGAAAGAAATGTATACGTCCGAATATTTAAAGGTGTATTTAGAGGGACCGTTGGGGCAATTGTTTATGGACACGATGAAAGCGGAGAATCAGCTTGTTTTTCAAGGATCAAGATTGATGAGATTTCCATTACCGGAAGCAACGGAAAAGGCTGTCACATGGATAACGGAAGAATGCAAAAATGCAGTTCAGCAATTATCTCTTGCCGCTAATGGGTGGAGGCATCTGAAAAAAGAGGCGGTCCATGTGATGACGAGGCGATGAGTCTTGGAAAGGAAATACCATGAGAATAGTTCTTGCGACACACAATAAAGGAAAAATACGGGAGCTTCAGAAATGTTTTTCTGAAATTGGCTGGGAAGCGGTTCCGATAAGTGAAATACAGGATGTAGAAGAACCGGAAGAAACGGGAAAAACTTTTAAAGAAAATGCATTGCTTAAGGCACATTATTATTCAGAAATCATTCATATGCCGGTACTGTCCGATGACTCCGGTATTATTGCCAATGCTTTGGGGGACAAACCCGGAATTTATTCCGCCCGGTATGCGGGAAAACATGGCGATGATGAAGCGAATAATAAAAAGTTGATAGAAGATTTAAAAACATATGCAGGTGATAAAAGAGCGGGGTATTATGCCTGTGTCATTGCGCTTGTATGGCCGGACGGTAAAGAGATAACGGCGGAGGGGCGATGTGAAGGGGTCATCAGAGATTTCTATAAGGGTGACGGTGGGTTCGGGTATGATCCGCTGTTTTATTTGCCGGCGCTTAATAAAACCATGGCGGAACTTTCTATGACGGAAAAAAATAAAATCAGTCACAGAGGGAAAGCACTCAAAAACTTGCTGGAAAAATTAAAGCATATGGATATTTGAAATTGTATTTTTATAGATTCGTAAATTTATGCTATAATTGTGCGGTAAAAATGTCCTATGATATAAAAGGCAGATTCTATGTATTATTTACTGGTCAAAAATAGTTAAGGGAGGAAAAAATGGATATTCGTGAAGAAGCAATGAAGTTAAGAGAAGAAAAGCATCAAATGATTAAAACAACGCTGAATGCAAAAATGGAAGATCTTCATGATTTGGCGGTGGTGTATACACCGGGGGTGGCGGCACCTTGTCTGGCTATTAAAGAGGAAGAAGATAAATCTTTAGAATTGACATGGCGGGGAAACGTTGTGGCTGTCATTTCTGACGGAACCCGTGTACTCGGTTTGGGAGATATCGGCGCCGCTGCGGCTATGCCTGTTATGGAAGGGAAAAGTGCTCTGTATAAAAAGTTCGGAAATATTGACGCAATTCCGATTGTGATTGACAGCAAAGATAAAGATGAAATTGTACACACGATTCAATTGTTGGAAAAATCATTTGCCGGAATCAATCTGGAAGATTTTTCTTCGCCCAAATGCTATGACATTGAAGATGAATTGAAAGCGACCATGAATATTCCGGTATTTCATGATGACCAGCACGGAACGGCTATTGCCGCACTGGCAGCGGTTATCGGTGCTCTTCGCCTGACAAAAAAGAAAATGAATGAAGTCAAGGTTGTTGTTTCCGGTGCAGGTGCCGCCGGAACGGCTATCGCCCGTCTTCTTTTGGAGGACGGTGTCAGACTGGAGAATATGACGATGCTGAACAGCAAAGGGATTTTGCACGATGACGGGAAGCTTAACCGTGTTCAAAAAGCGCTTGTGAAAGAAATCAATCCTGAAAACAGGCAGGGAACTTTTGCAGATGCGGTCAAGGGCGCGGATATTCTTGTAGCAAGCTCATCGCCGGCCGCATTTAAAGAAGAACATAAAGCGGCTATTAAAACCATGGCGGAGAATAATGTTGTCTTTGCTATGGCGAATCCGATACCTGAAATGATGCTGGAAGATGCAAGAGCGCTCGGCGTTTATATTTTCGGCACCGGCCGGAGCGATATGCCGAATCAGGTCAACAACTCGTCCGTATTTCCCGGATTGTTCCGCGGTGCCTTAGATGTTCGCGCCCGTCAAATTAATGAGCCGATGAAACTTGCGGCAGCGCATGCGTTGGCGGAATTGGTTTCCGATGAAGAATTGAATCCGGATTATGTGGTGGTCAATGTATTTGATAAGCGTGTTTCTCACGCCGTAGCAAAGGCATCTGCAAAGGCCGCTATTGAGTCGGGCGTGGCCCGGGTGAAAGAACTGCCGGAACAGTATAAAAATTAATGAAAGAAACAGTTTTACCAAGTCAAAACGCTTATCCATAAAGAGGGCAAGCGTTTTTTCTTGCGCCTCCTCATAAAATCATATATGATTTAATCAACGAAATGACTGAAAGGTATTACAATGGGTCTTATGAGTCATAGGGAAATAGACAGCGAAAAAATATATGGGAAATGATGAAACGGGAAAGATAGATCAAGGGGCGCTGCTCATTTTGCGTACGTTGGAAAAAGAAGGGTTTGAGGCATACATAGTAGGCGGTTCCGTCAGAGATCTTCTTTTGGGGAAAATTCCGCATGATTGGGATATTACGACTTCAGCACGTCCTGATGAAGTGATTTCCTGCGCAGAGAAAAACGAATGGGAAATTATGAATCATGGCGGCTATCGTTTCGGTACGGTAGTTATTGCATGGAATGGGAACATATATGAAGTGACAACTTTTCGCAGGGAGTTTTATGGACTTGCCAGTCATAAACCGCAAGAAGTTTATTTTGCCGAAACATTAAAAGAAGATGTCTCCCGTCGGGACTTTACGGTCAATGCCATGGCGATGGATGCGGATGGTGTTATTTATGACTATTTTGGCGGAGTTTCTGATTTGGAACGCCGGATTTTGAGGACTGTCGGCGTAGCGGAAGAACGGTTCCGGGAAGATGCACTGCGGAGTTTCCGGGCTTGCCGTTTTTTAGGAGAGCTTGATTTTGTGGCAGATCAGGAAATCGTCCGGGGTGTGTCCCGCACTTTAGCGTGTGGAGAAGGTCTTTCTTTATCACGTGTGAAATCAGAATTACAAATGCTTTTGGTGTCGGAGCATCCGGCCCGCGGATTGGATGTATTGGTAAGAACAGGTTTGAATCAATCAAGCTGCCGTGTGACTGTAAATCAAAAGAAATATGCGGTGCCGATACTTCCGGAATTGTCGCATTTGGTCAATTTACCGCAGGAAAAACGGTTTCATCAATTTGATGCATGGTATCACACACTGGCAGTAGTGGAGGCCGTGCCGAGAAATGAGGTATTACGGTGGGCGGCTCTTTTTCATGATGTAGGAAAAGGAATGCCCGGGGTAAGAGCGGTCAGGAATGGAAGATATACGGATTACGGGCATGATTCGGAAGGCGCCCGGATGACTCAGACTGCACTTATCCGGCTTGAAATGCCTGCAAAATTTATTTCCCGGGTTGTCTGGCTTGTGAAGAACCACATGAAGTTTCATTATTTTGCCAATACAGAAGAAGCTGACGGAAAAAAATGGATTCGGCAAGAGGCAAGAAGCGGTGAATTTAAATCTTCAACAGAAATGAAAAGCGCATTTCAAGACCTAATGGAGCTATGTAAGGCCGATATTATCGGATGCGGACGTCCCTATTCGGCTACAGACGGGCATCAGGCATTTGGAGAGTATATGATGGACTTGTGCCGTGAGATACCGGTATCAACAAAAGATTTAAATTATGATGACCGATTCATATCAAGCTTGGGAAAAAACATAGGAGAGGGCATGAAAAATTTACTGTTCCGCGTGCAAAACGGAGAAATAGAAAATCATCCGGATGTACTTTTACGGGCGGGCAACAGGTACAGGAGACGTCATAATGAGAAGAATTAATCCGAGAGGAATCATGCGGAGAAGGAGCGTATGGGCGGCTGTTTTATTTACGGTCCTGGCAGTTCTTTTAAGCGTCCGGCTTTTTCATATACAGATTATCGACAGTGATAAATATAAAAAAATGGCATTGAACCAAACGGAAGGCGTCCAGGTTTTATATTCTCCCAGAGGAACTATTTTTGACAGAAACGGAAAACGATTGGCATTTTCCGTTATGGTCAAATCACTGTACTGTGACCCGGGAATGATTCACGGAGATCCGAAAGAAATTGCCGGAGAGCTGTCACCGCTGTTGCATCAGTCGGAAGAGGAACTCATCGAAAAATTAACAAGAGATACCCGCTTCGTTTGGATACAGCGGCTAATGGACCCGGAAGATTCCGACCGTGTTATTTCTCTTCTGAAAGAGAGGAAGTGGGAAGGACTCCGTTTTGTTGACGAAAGCCGGAGATACTATCCGAACGGACCGTTATTGGCGAATGTTTTAGGCTTTGTAGGGATAGATGACATGGGGCTGGACGGACTTGAAATGTCGATGGACGATTTAATAGGAGGCACTGAAAATAAGCAAAGATTACTGATGGATGCGAGAGGCAATCCGATTCTTCAATCCGCATTGGCACCTTACAAAGCGGAAGGAGAGCGATCCGTACATTTGACAATTGATCAAAATATACAGTTTTATGCAGAACGGGCGCTTGACAGAGCGATGGAAAATACACGGGCTCAAGGAGGATTGATTATTGTTATGGATCCCCAAACCGGCGGAATTTTAGCTTTAGGGAGCCGCCCGACTTATGACCCGAATCATTTTGATAAAGCGAAAGAAGAAGATTTTAAAAATAAAGCGGTGGTTGATATTTATGAACCGGGTTCTACATTTAAGCCTATTATTGCGGCAGCCGCATTGGAGGCGGGAACGTATTCTGCGGAAACCGTTTGGTCTGATCCCGGAGAGATCAGAGCGTCCGGGCATGTGATTAAAAACTGGAATGACGGCTCGTATGGCGATGTAAAGTTGGTAGATATTATTAAATATTCTATTAATACAGGATTTGCTCATATCGGTCTGCTGACAGGAGGAAAGACATTAACTGAATATGCAAAAAAATTCGGTTTCGGCAAAGTGACAGGCATAGAACTTCCGGGAGAAGAACCGGGGCTTTTATTTGATCCGGAACATATGAAAGATATTGACGTGGCTACCATGTCAATCGGGCAAGGGATAGCGGTAACGCCTTTGCAAATGTTGCAGGCTTACAGTGCGCTTGCCAATGGGGGAAAAATGGTAAAACCCCATGTTTTGGAATCGGTCAGAAATCCGGACGGAACTGTTTATAAATCTTACGAAACAGAGTATGCGGGCGAACCGGTATCCAAAGAAGTGGCGGATCAAGTTAAGGATATGATGGAAAAAGAGGTTTCCGAAGGAGGCGGAATGAATGCCCGCGTGCCGGGGTATCGCATGGGAGGAAAAACAGGGACTGCACAAAAATTGGATGCCCTTCGCGGCGGCTATCTGGAAAACGAATATATAGCATCATTTTGCGGTTTCGGTCCCATAGAGAATCCCCGGGCGATTTGCCTTGTTGTTTTGGATAATCCGAGAGGCGTTTATTATGGCGGGTTGGTAGCGGCCCCTGTATTTAAGGAAGCGATGGGACAAATTATGAGGTACTTGGAAATTCCATCAAATGAAACAAGAGAACAATCGGAAGAGAATGAAAGTGGGTATGGAAATAAAAATTTTCCTGAAATACCCGATGAAAACACAAAAGAATTTCGCTTGCCGAACTTTTACGGTTGGTCAATAAGAGATGTCGGGTCATGGATCGGCAGAGCCGGACTCGGATTTAAACCGGAGGGAACGGGATATGCCGATGCCCAATCGCCGGGGCCTGGTGTGACTGTCAAACGGGGCGAAGATATTACGGTTCACTTTTCAAAATAAAAAATAACCTGTCATTTGATTGGCGGGTTATTTTTATGTGTTTATATCATAAAAGAAGAAGAAAAACGAATCCCGCTGCGGAAGTCTGTGATATAATGTAAAAATAAATAAGAATTATCCATTGTTTTCTACAAGCCGGGAGGGATAAGAATTGTTAAGTGATATTGAAATTGCGCAAAAGGCGAAACTGTATCCCATTGCAGATATTGCTGAAAGTATAGGGATTCCGGAAAAAGAATTGGAAGCGTATGGCCCATATAAAGCAAAAATTTCCCTTCAATTTTCGGAGTCACTGAAAAATAAACCGATGGGGAAATTGATCCTGGTGACAGCCGTTTCCCCGACACCTGCCGGTGAGGGTAAGACCACTACGACGGTGGGGCTTGGGCAGGCATTGTCAAAGTTGAATAAAAAAACAATGATTTGTTTGAGGGAACCGTCTCTGGGGCCTTGCATGGGAATTAAAGGCGGCGCCGCCGGCGGCGGATATTCGCAAGTGGTGCCCATGGAAGATATTAATCTTCATTTTACAGGGGATTTGCATGCCATTACGGCCACACATAATTTATTGGCGGCGATGGTGGATAATCATATCCATCAAGGAAATATGTTGCATATAGATCCCCGCAAAGTCGTATGGAACCGCGTTATGGATATGAATGACAGAGCGCTCAGACATATTGTCGTCGGTCTTGGCGGACATATAAACGGAGTTCCGAGAGAAAGCGGGTTTGACATTACCGTTGCGTCAGAAATAATGGCGATTCTTTGTCTTGCAAATTCAATCAAAGATATGAAAGAACGGTTTTCAAGAATTATAGTGGGATATACGTATAATAATGAGCCGGTCAGAGCGGGAGATATTCATGCGGAAGGCGCTATGACGGCATTGATGAAAGAGGCATTGAAACCCAATTTAGTGCAGACACTGGAACATGTCCCTGCATTTATTCACGGCGGTCCTTTTGCTAATATTGCTCATGGGTGTAATTCTGTAATAGCGACACGGACAGCACTTCATTTAGCGGATTATGTGGTGACGGAAGCCGGTTTCGGCGCCGATTTGGGGGCTGAAAAGTTTTTAGATATCAAATGCCGTTTTGCCGGACTTCATCCGGACGGAGTTGTTTTGGTGGCTACTCTTCGTGCATTGAAAATGAACGGGGGAAAGCAAAAAAATGAATTGTCGGCATCGGATCCGGAAGCGGTGAGAAGGGGGCTTCCCAATCTGCTGCGCCATATTTCCAACTTGAAGAAATATAAGATTCCGATGGTTGTTGCGTTGAATATTTTCCCGACCGACACGGAAGAAGAGAAACAAGTTGTTTACCGGGCTTGTCAGGAAAACGGTGTTATGGTTGCCGATTCCGATGTTTTTGCGAAAGGCGGGAAAGGCGGGGAGGCTTTGGCGGAAAATTTGCTGAAAGCTATGAAGAAACCCTCGGAATATGAGCCGCTTTATAAGTTGGATATACCTCTCAAGGAAAAAATTGAAACGATTGCCAAGGAAATTTATGGAGCGGCCCATGTGCAGTATGATGCGGCGGCAGAAAAAGAGTTGAAGCATATTGAAGATATGGGGTATGGCGACAGACCCGTCTGCATTGCTAAAACACCGGTTTCTTTTACTGACGATCCGTCTGTATTAGGAGCACCGGAAGGATTTACGCTGCACGTGAGGGATTGTCATGTATCCGCCGGTGCGGGATTTGTTGTGATATTGACAGGAAAGATTATGACAATGCCGGGACTCCCGAAATGTCCGGCGGCAGAAAAAATTGATGTAGATGATGAAGGAAATATTACAGGACTTTTTTAAATGAGGGATAGAATGGTACTTGATGGAAAAGAAGTGGCGGCGGCACTTGAAGAAAAGCTAAAGGGCCGGCTGGAAAAATTGAAAGAAAACAGTTATATTCCCAAGTTAGCCGTTATTTTAACGGGAGATCATTCCGCGTCCGCCATGTATGCCTCTTTTATGCAAAAAGTGGCTCAAAAATATGGAATACAATCGGAATTGATAAAAAGAGGAAAAGATATCACTGAGAAAGAATTGGAAAGTCTGATTTCAGACCTGAATGCGGATGCTTCTGTTACGGGAATTTTAATGATGATGCCGCTGCCGGAGCATATATGCACGCAAAAAATGATTGATTGCATAGATCCGGATAAAGATGTGGACGGGTTGACAACAGTCAATGCGGGGCGGCTGTTTTCGGGAAGAGACGGCTTTTTCGGGTGTACGCCCCGGGCGGTTATGGAGATACTTAGACATTATAAAATTCCGTTGGAGGGGAAAGACATTGTAGTCATAGGGAGAAGTAATGTCATAGGGAAACCGGTTTCCATGATGCTTTTAAATGAAAATGCAACGGTTACGATTTGTCACTCCCGGAGCCGGAATTTGAAAGATATGACAAGAAAAGCCGATGTGATTGTTGTTGCGGTCGGACATCCTTGCAGCTTACAGGGAGATATGGTGAAAAAGGGAGCTGTTGTCATTGATGTGGGGATTAACCGGATAGACGGCAAAACCGTGGGTGATGTAGATTATGAATCCGTATTTCCTGTGGCGGGAGCGGTGACACCGGTGCCGGGCGGAGTAGGTGCCGTTACGACAACGATGGTCATCGAATCCGTTATAAAAGCGGGAGAACAGGCGATTCATAAGAGATGATTCGTTGTATTTAGAAGAAAGGTGTTTACATAGTGCAGGATAATATTGTCGGAAAACTTGTGGAAGAAGAGGTTGATTTTACCAGAAATCTTATCCAGAATTTCGAGGGCTTTATCATCAATAAAGGCGTCGATATCATCCAGGCCGTTTTGATTTTGGTTGTCGGATATATGATCTGCCGATGGCTGCGGAGCGGGATTCAGCGCGTTTTAAGCCGGAGAAGCGCAGATCCTTCTGCAAACAGCTTTGTATCGGAAATCATTTTCTTTTTTTCGTTGGCCATCGTTTTAATTATGGCACTGGAAGCGGTAGGGGTGGCTCCAAGCACATTGGTAGCCGCTTTTGGCGGATTGGGTCTGGCAATCGGGCTGGGACTTAAGGATAATGTAGGAAATGTCGCGTCAGGGATATTTATTTTGATATTTCGGCCCTTTAAAGTGGGAGATTATATACAAATCGGAACGAACCAGGGGACTGTAGTGGATATACGTATCATGTATACGGAGATGTCTACATTAGGAAACCAGATGATTTCCATTCCGAATTCACAATTGACAAACAGTATCATAAAAAATTACTCCAGCTTTATTACACGAAATATAGAGTTTGTTTTCGATGTAGGGTATGAAACGGATTTAGTTAAATGCATTGAAATTTTAAAAAAAGTATTTCGCGAAGATGAGTATGTCTTAAACGGCGCTGATTTACCTATTTACGTAAGCTCTATGGCGGAATCAAGTATTCGCATTTATGTAAGAGCACAAGTGGAGCGTATAAAATATTATGATGCACAAAATCAGTTGTACATTAAAGTGAAAAATGCATTTGATGATGCAGGGATATCCATTCCGTTTCCACAACTGGTTATTCATCAGGGAGATAAAGAATCGTAAAAAGTTTGACATAAAAAAAACGGAGTGATATACTCTGTCTAATATCAGTGATTGGGAGTAGTAGTAATGATTTGATATCATAGAGAGCCGGCGTATGGTGGAAGCCGGAATATCGGTTATTATGAATGGACCCATGAGATGCAGCCTGAGCCGTAATCGGGGTAGGAGCTGCCGGAACTTCCGTTAAAAAGAGATGGATAACCATGAAGTTGGACTTTCAGTCAATTAGGGTGGCACCGCGGAAACATTTCCTTTCGTCCCTTTGCAGAAATGCAGGGGAATGGAAGGATTTTTTTATTTCGTAGTTTAGGAGGGATGGTTATGGAAGCGGTAAAAAATGTATCACAACCGGTATTTACTAAATCAAGAGGGGGAAAATTCCGCTGGCTTACGATCTCTACCTTAATGCTGGCGATCGGAATGCTGCTTCATCTGGTATCACCCTCTGTGGCGGGGTTTACACCGAATTGGATGATTGCGACGTATGTAGTGGCAATTCTTTTGACAAAACCGACTTACAAACAGTGCTTGGGGATTTGCATGGTAGCGGCTCTCATGGAAGTATTTACATCAAAGTCGGCTTTTCCTTACGGAGATTTTTTCAGTGAATTTGCCGGGGCCTTTGTAGCAGGTTTCTTTGCTCATTCCGTGCCGCCTATTAAAATCGGAAAATTTTCTTTGCGGCCGATGCTTGCCGGATTTATTACGACTTTGGTAAGCGGATTTATCTTTGTATCCATTCTGACTTTAATTGTAGGGATTCCCATCAATGTATATTTGTATGTCATGCTTCCCATGGTTGCTTTAGTGGGTGTCGGGAATGCCGTTATTACACCTTTTTTGTATTTCCCTGCATTAAAATTGTTTAAATCCATGAATTATATGACAGCATCCGATGTAGAGGACAGTGATCACAGCGGATTTCTTTTAAAACAGAAAGAGGAAGGCGTCATCAGTGTGGAGCATCTGACTTATTCCTATCCGTTTTCTAAAAATCCTGCACTGACGGATGTTTCCATGACAGCGAAGCAGGGGGACTTCATCGTGGTAACCGGACCTAACGGAGCCGGGAAAACGACATTGCTGATGTCCATGGCGGGAGCCGTTCCTCATTATTATGGCGGCAGAATGGAGGGAATGGTCTTTACCGGAGGTAAGGCGGTCACACAAACTGAAATTGCCGATTTGGCGTCCAGTATAGGGGTTATTTTAGCGGACTATTCGGCGCAGATTGTGACACTGACAGTGGGAGAAGAAATGGCGTTCACATTGGAAAATCACGGGTTTCCTCCGGAAGAAATTAAAAAGCGGTCAAAACAGGCGCTGAAAAAAGTTCATTTGGACGGTTTGGAAGACAGAAAAGTGGCGACTCTTTCCGGCGGGCAAAGGCAGAGATTGGTTGTGGCGGCCGTATTAGCGGAAGAACCTCAAGTGATTGTTTTTGATGAACCTACTTCCGCTTTGGATCCGGAAGGGGTCAAAGAATTTTATGAAATGGTGGGAGAACTCAATCAAAAGACGGGAGTGACCGTCATTGTGGCGGAGCATCATTTAGAGGCGACATTGCCTTATGCCACACGATTTATTTTGATGGATGAGGGAAAGATTATCAGTGACGGTAAACCGGAGAATGTGATGAAATACATGAATCGGAATCATATATATGAAGAAGCTATTCCTGATATGTATAAAGCACAACTTTTATTGGAAGAAGCGGGGGTTACATTTGAAAAACCGTTTTTGAATATTCATGATGCGGCGTTTTCAGTCGTTAATTCCATAAAGAAAGAGGGGGAGAATCATGCTTGAATTGGATCATGTAAGTTTTCGGTATACAAAGGACAGCCCGCTTGTCTTATCAGATATCTCTCTTTCATTTGGTAAAGGAGAATTTGTTGCCGTTACAGGAAGAAACGGCAGCGGAAAAACGACAGTGACTCGTCTTTTGACCGGGTTGGAAAAACCTGTCAAAGGATTTGTTATCTATGATGAAAAAAATGTAACCAATGAAACTGCCGCAGAGCGAAGCCGTTTCATCGGTTATGTGTTCCAGCAACCGGACAGACAAATGTTCATGCCCACGGTCAGAGAAGAAATTGCTTTTGGACCTTATCAACAGGGGAAACGGGGGCAGGAACTGGATGAAATTGTCAATCAGGCAATGAAAGATACGGATATTTTTGAGCTGGCTGATGAGTATCCTCGGACATTATCCCGGGGGGATCAGCAAAGAGTGGCCATTGCATCGGGATTGGCTATGAATACGGAGTATCTGGTGCTTGATGAACCGACCAGCGGGCAGGACGGAGCGGAAAAGAAAAAATTGATGAAATTAATGAACCGCCTGAAGGATCTGGGAATTACGATTATTCTTGTTACGCACGATATGGATATAGTGGCCGCCGAGTGTACAAGAGTGATTGTCGTTGCCGATAAAAGTGTTGTTTTTGACGGAAAACCGGAAGAACTCTTCTCTATGGAAAACAGACCTGAAAGCTGGGGATTGGCATATCCTCCATCGGTTCTTCTCGGACGCAAACTTCCGGGAGCTCCTTATTGCAGAAATATGTCGGAGTTCTGTGAAGCCTATTTACACTTGAAGGGAGCGATGACGAAATGAGAAACCTGGTGCCGATTACAAAAATTATCCTGACTTTAGCTACCGCTGTTTGGGCAATTGTTTTGAGGGAACCGATGAGTTTGGGAATCCTGTGCCTTTTTGAAATCTGTATTTTGATTATATCGAAAGAGTTTTTTAACAATTTGAAAGCGTTCTTCATGCTCGTGGTCTTTGCTTTTTTCCTGGGACTTATAGAATATATCGGGGGCGGTACGGAAAAAGGCGCCGTCGTGGCCGCTTTGCGCATGCTCGGAATGACAATCATATTTATTTATCTTCTTGCTACCGTAAAACTGCAGGATTTGACCGCCGCTATGGTTATGCAAATGAAAGTGCCTTATGAATATGCATTTATGTTTACCGCCGGGCTCCGGTTTGTTCCCGATTTTATAGAAGAGAACAGAGCGGTGGCGGAAGCGCAGGCATGCCGCGGGCTTGCTATAGAGGGGAATTTTATTAAACAAATTAAACGATATATGTCTGTTGTAAGGCCGCTCATGCTTCGTTCTCTCGGCCGCAGCGAAACAATGGCGCTTTCATTGGAACTTCGCGGATTCGGCGGATCCAAACGTACGTTTATGGAAAGTGTAGCACCGAAAATTTCCGATTATGGAATGATGGGTCTTATCTGTGTCATTACGGCAGGTGTCATCGCAGGGCGGATTTTTTACAATTTCTAAAGCTGTCAGCTTGACATGGAATCACACATAAAAAGGAGACTGCGTAATGGAAAGACAGGGAATTGAGGATTTAAAGTCTTTAGGAAATCAAGATACAAAATATGATTTGGCGTATAACCCCGGTGTATTGGAAAAGATACCGAATGCTCACTCGGAAAATGATTATTTCATAAAATTCAATTGCCCGGAGTTTACCAGTTTGTGCCCGAAAACGGGACAACCGGATTTTGCGGTTATTTATATTTCTTACATTCCCGATCAATATATCGTGGAAAGTAAATCACTTAAGTTATATTTGTTCAGTTACCGAAATCACGGGGATTTTCATGAAGATTGCGTCAATATGATTATGAAAGACTTGATTAAATTGTTGGCGCCCCGGTACATAGAAGTTTGGGGGAAATTTCTTCCGCGCGGCGGTCTTTCCATCGATCCCTATTGCAATTACGGTATGCCCGATACCGACTGGAAAGATTTTGCCAGGTATCGTCTTTTGAATCATGACCTGAGTCCCGAAAGCATTCATAACCGGTAATGGCATAAGGCGGCAGATGCATAATAAAACATCCTTTTTGTTTGGAGAATTGTTTCCAAACGGAAAGGATGTTTTTTCGTGAAAGAATATGCTTGAAAATTTTATAAAGTGTCTGCCAGGTCTTTAATCAATGATTTTTTTTGACTGCCGGGAAACCATTGGATAGATAGAGGAGAACCTGTTAATTTTTCAAACGATGAGGAAATCTTTTGCGTGGCATGGGCAGGTACGTGGAAATGATCCCGGTCAAGGTAAATCCGTAAATCATATCCGGCAGAGCAGGTACAGATAATTTGAGAAATGCATTGTTCGTAACTTTCATCAAGACCTTCCGCTAATGAGAGAAAGCAGGATAAAAGTTTGACTTGCCTAATATCTTCTGCCGTGAGCAGGCGGGATTCTTTTAACGATTTCAGAACTCGTCCGGAAAAACCGTGATGGAATGCGGCCACTAAAGAACACATAATTTGTTCTTTGTGAGACCAACCGAAAATGTGAGCATTGGCGATTATATACCCGCTGTGTCTGGCATGTCCGTAATAATTAACGGTCTTTCCGGCGTCATGAAGCAAACCCGCCGTATAGAGAAGCAGGCGCATTCTGTCGGAACAGCCATGCTTTTTTTGCCATTGATCAAACATGGAAAGCGCCAGGGCCGTTACATATTTGGTATGGAAAGATTCTTCCGGAGAGAGCGGCAGGGCATAATTTTTAGCGGAAGAAATGAGCATGTTGCGGCAATGATATTTGTGCTTGTCATATATAGGATCATACCAATGATAAAATATGCCTTCCCGAAGACCGCAGCCCGAAACGGTCAGTTCTTTTGCGTGGGTATATTTTATGATTTCCCCGACCAGGAGAGCGCCGGCAATAATAATGTCTGCTCTTTCAGAAGAAAGACCGGATATTTTTTTTCTGTCTTCCACCGTTGAAGCAGTGATGGTGTCGATAACGGAGAATAATCCGTCTGCCGGCATTTGGTAATTGTGAAGTTTAGGCAACGGATATCCGGTACGGCGTTGATAAATCTTGGCAAGATTTCTGACGGTTCCGCCGACGCCGATGACAGGTAAGGGCTTTTTCGGCATCCACGGAACAGCCTTGAGTTTTTCTAAAATATGCGATTGGATATTCTTGACCGTTTTTGCGGAAACGGTGCCTGATGATTGGAATTTTTCCGTCAAAGTGATGGCACCGACAGGGATGCTGACGGAATGCATTCTTTTTTTATCTTTGACCAATGATATTTCCACGCTGGCCCCGCCCAGATCGAAAAGAAGAAAATCATCGGCATCTATCGTATGAATGACTCCTGAAAATCCTAAAGCGGCTTCCTGCTTTCCGCTTATAATCGTCATGGGAATTTGCGTGTCGCTTCGGACCCGCTTTAGGAAAGAAGCGCCGTTTTGGGCGTTTCTTACGGCAGCTGTTGCGACTGCCAATATGTTGGTGACGTGATATATATCGGCAATGTGGCGGTATACTTTTAAACAGTTAATGGCTTTCTGTTGGGCCAATTCTGTCAGAAAAGGAGAAGAGGAAGTCATTCCTTCCGCCAGGCGGATTGACTTTTTTTCCTGATAAATCAGTTTATACGTACCCGACGGGTTGACTTGCATAATGACAAACCGGATAGAGTTGGAACCGAGGTCAATGACAGCTATATGACGCATTGCAATCTCCTTTATGTATATTCTTTATTTATTGTACAATAAATACCCGTTGAATTGAACAAAAATACGTTTTGTTGTGAGGGTGAAAATCGTTTTTATAAAATACATATAAATGGAATGAATCTGGAAAAAGTGAAAAACAAAAATAAATTCATAAATTTTATCTGTTTATCCTGCTTTTTAGTATAATAGAGATAACAGGATTATTTGATGTCGGTGTAGCGGATTTTTGGAAATGAGGGGTGCAAATGGCGGGCATGGAATCGCTGATTTACGGAATGATTCATATCGGATCATCGAATCTTTCTATGAGAATTGTAGAATATAGAAATATAAATGATATTCGCATTATAGAAGAAGTAAGGAAAGAAACGGCGTTTGGTGAGGAAGTTTTTATTCATAAAAAGCTATCCTTTTCTTCCATACGCCGTCTTTGCGATATGCTCAACGGACTCAGACAACTTTTAAACGATTATCAGGTCAAAGAGTATAAGGTATATGCCACTGCCGTATTACGGGAGGCGGAAAATTGGCGTCTCATTTTAGATTTGATACGAGTCAATACAGGATTTTCGGTACATGTTGTAGATATGCCGCAGGAAATTTATTACAAGCATTTTTTATTGCAACATCATGTGAGGCAGTTTATTAATGAAAAGAAGTATGCCCCGGAAAAAAGTTTCCTTTTCATAGACATTACGTCCGGCTGTGTAGGAATGACAATTTGGAAAAACGGTTCTCTTCAGTATCAGCATAATGTACACATAGGCACGCTCCAGGTTTTGGAAACGTTTAAAGCCAGCCAAAGGGATTCCAGGGAGTTTCCTTTGGCTATGGCGGAGTATCTGCATGCCATTTTAAAACCGTTGTGGGATGAAATCCGTTGCTACAATCCGTTTAATGTCATTTTGTCAGGACGTGAGGCGAGAATTGTAGCGGGTCTGATGAATTTCCAAATGGATAAGACCGATAAAATCGAAATCCGGAAGGACAGTTTCCAAAAATTGTATGAAGAGGCAGGCTTTCTGTCACCGTCCAGCATACAGCAAAGATATAAAATCAGTGAACCCCGGGCCATGACGGTTTTACCGACGATTCATATATATAAAGAAATACTGGATAATGTATGGCCCGAGCATATTATTTTATTCGGCACGACTTTCATTGAATCGGTATCTACTTTCTATGGAGCCATCCGGACAAGAGATGATTCTCTTGCTTATATGAGAAAGCAAAATATAGAGCTGACACGGGCCATTGCCAATTCCTATTACTATGAACCGCTTCATGCGGAAGCGTTGGAGCACTACAGTCATGTGATTATTTCAGGATTGGGAAGCAGGAGCGGGCTTACCGGGAGAGAGGAAGTATTGCTCCGCATGGCTATCATCCTTTATCAGGTGGGGAAATATGTAAATTTACTTAACTCGCAGGAACATGCATGGAATATCATAAGAGGAACCGACATTTTCGGGATATCCGATAAGGAAAAGGATATTGTCGCCTGTGTCGTTTATTATGATCATAAACGGGTGCCCGGAGATGAGGAGGAAGCATTCCGTATATTGCCGGATTCGGCTAAAATTGTGGCGTTAAAGTTAATTTCCGTTTTCAGATTGGCGAGGGCCATGGATATTTCACGGCGGCAAAAGATGACGGATATAAGTGCCCGTATTTCAGGGGCGTCATTTATTATTGAGTATGACGGGAAAGAAAGTACGGCACTGGAATCATGGACATTTGAAAAGAGCAAAGAACTTTTTGAAAACGTGTACGGACTTGAAGTTAAATTGGAACGGAGATAGTGATCATGGATAGGGAAATCAGTGAACAGAAGTATTATCTGAACAGGGAATTATCATGGCTGCAGTTCAATAAACGGGTTTTGCAGGAAGCGGTTGATGATTCCAATCCGCTTCTTGAAAAGCTGAAATTTTTAGCGATTACAAGCTCTAATCTGGATGAATTTTTTATGATTCGTGTATCCGGATTGAAACACCAGACCGAAAATAATATCACTCGCCGTGATATTGCGGGTATGACTCCGGAAGAACAAATTGAAAACATATCCGAACTTTGCCAGCAACTGGTAGCCAAGCAGTATATTTATCTGAAAGATATCCTGCAAGTTCTCCAAAAAGAAGGATTATCTTTTGTAAAGCCGGATGCCATAGACGAAGAGCAGAAGAAATGGCTGGAAAATTATTTTGAAAGAGAAATTTTTCCGGTGGTAACACCTATGGCTGTCGATGCATCACATCCGTTTCCTTTTTTGGCGTCCAAGAGCTTGAATATTGCCATGCTTTTAGAGCGAAATGAAAGAGATAATCTGGTTGATGAAGAGAATGATATAGACATAAAAACCGCCATTGTGCCGGTACCATCGGTATTGCCCCGAATTATCCGCCTTCCGGATACAGACAAAAACAGTAAGAGGCACCGGTTTATCTTTTTGGAAGATGTATTAATGCATTATGCACAGCGTCTGTTTATCGGATACGATTTGTTGGAAGCAAGAGCTTTCCGAATCACCAGAGATGCGGATCTTTATATTGACGAAGAAGATGCCCAGGATCTTCTGGTAGAAGTGGAGCGTCAATTAAAAAAGAGACAGCGCGGGGCGGCGGTTCGCATAGAATTTGAGGTGGGGACGAGCCGTTTTATGCGAAGATTTATGACCCAGGAAATGAATCTTGCCAAAGAGGATATGTATGAAATCGACGGGCCGGTTGATATGACAGTATTCTTCAGTTTCTGCGGCATAAAAGGGTATGACCATCTCCGCTACAAAGAAGCGAAGCCGCATACACCATGGAGTATGATCGAGATGAAACGGGAGAAAAAGACGAACATATTTGATATGATTCGTGAAAAAGATATTTTGATTCACTTACCGTATGAATCCTTTGACGAGTCGGTGGTGGAGTTTATGCTGGCGGCGGCAAACGACAAAAATGTTCTTGCCATTAAGCAAACGCTTTATCGGGTCAGCTCATCCAGTCCTATTGTGCAGGCCTTGGAGAAAGCGGTGCAGAACGGGAAACAAGTGACGGTTTTGATGGAAGTAAAGGCACGTTTTGATGAAGCGAACAACATTCTTATGGCAAGACGCTTGGAAAAGGCGGGGGCTCATGTCATTTATGGGCTGGTGGGATTAAAAACCCATTCAAAGTGTACCTTGGTGGTTCGCCGAGAAAAAGACGGGATTCGCCGGTATGTTCATATAGCAACGGGAAACTATAATGCCTCTACAGCAAAACTGTATACGGATATGGGATTATTGAGCTGCAATGATAAATTAGGTGTAGATGCATCAGCTTTCTTTAATTTGCTTTCCGGTTATTCCGACCCGCCTATATGGGATTCTTTTATAGTGGCACCGATCAATTTGAGAGAAAGATGTCTCCAATTGATTGACAGAGAAATAGAATTTGCCCGAAGTGGAGAATCTGCACATATGATTGCTAAAATGAATTCTTTACTTGATAAAGAAATTATTGATAAATTATATGAAGCGTCCCGGGCGGGCGTGAAAATTGAACTGATCGTCAGAGGGATTTGTGTACTCATTCCGGGGATCCCGGGGGTGAGTGATCATATTACCGTTCGCAGTATAGTCGGCAGATTTCTGGAACACAGCCGGATATTTTGGTTTCAAAACGGCGGAAGAGAAGAGATTTATATCGGAAGTGCGGACTGGATGCCGAGAAATCTTAATGACCGGGTAGAGTTGATGGTACCTGTTTCCGATGAGGAACTTAAACAGAGAGTGAAAAAAATGATTTTGCTGGAGTTGGCGGATAACCAGAAAGCGTACGCCATGCAGTCGGACGGCACGTGGATAAAAAATGTTATGGAAGAGGATCGGATTTGCGCACAGGAGATATTTCAGCAAATAGCGGAAATACGGGGGAAGGAAAATAAGCTGACCCTGGCGCAGAAAATGGAACCGTACGTACCGCTTGTCGGGCATGGTGAATAAAATAGAGAGTTTTCCGTGATTAACCACTTTTCTTTTATATTTGATTCATTTTTGGGCGTAAGACCTTATAATGAGGCTAAATAAAAAAATACCACCCACATTTAAGTGATTTTTAATAAATCGAATAATAAAAAACATCTGATAATGAACTAAAAACAGGTCATAAAATGCAACTTGCGTATGCGCTTTATGAATCCGTTTTTTGATTTATGGAAAAATCAGGGTATTAATTCCAAATACTTAAAAAGCAAAATTGCAAATATGAAAATAGAGATGTCCATTCACAGTGAACAAGATTGACAATTTGATAAGTCAATAAAATCTGATATTATATGATTTATTTGATAGAAAGTAAGTGGTCTCAAAATGAGGATATAAAGGAATAAGCGAGATGGGTTTTTAAAATAATAAGATTTTATCGAAATAGATTAGATTATTATAATTGTAAACGTATATAAATTTGACAAAATGTCTTCCTGTGGTAGAATGACACCCGTAGGAGAGATATTTATGAAAAATACATTTCACAAAAAAGTCCGAGCGGTGATGGCAGGATCACTCTTGATTTCCATGGCGGCCATGATGCCCGGGTTTGCGGTGACAGATCAAGAAACACCGTCTTCAGAAATAAAACAAGTAGTTATTTGTGATGGCGAATCCAGAGAAGTTCTGCATACAAGCGCGAACAACTTTATATACGTATTAAATGATTTGAAAAAACCGCTGCAATCACATGATAAATATTGGACGACCACGCCCGATATAAAAAACGGATCGGTACTTTATATTGAGAGAGCCATTCCTGTTACCGTGGTAGAAAACGGTATTTCAAGAGTGGTTTATACAACACAGCAAACCGTACAAGGGGCAGTGAATGATGCAGGGTATGATTGGCGCAAAGTGATGCCGTTGGAAGACGGGCTTTTAAAAATTCATAAAAACATGAAAATCCATGTAGTCCCGTATATGGTTCGTACGGTAGAACGGGTTGAGGAAATGCCGCAAGAATATATAAAATGGTATGATGATACCTTAGGAACAGACGAGACCGTTGTTGTTGAAGAAGCCGTTCCGGGGAAACGAAAAGTAAAAGTGGAAGAATTTTTATCAAATGGGAAGATTATAAAGAAAAGTACACTCAAATCGGAAGTGATCAAAAGCGGCACCAAAGGGATTGTCAAAACAGGAAACAGAGAAGGTGCTGTCGGATGGGTAACAACAATGAACGCTACGGCATACCATCCCAATGACGGTGGCGGTGCAGGCATTACCGCAACCGGTACACGGGCAGGATATGGCACTGTTGCCGTAGATCCTGATGTGATACCCTTGGGGTCTAAAGTATATATCCCCCAGTACGGTGAGGCTGTAGCTGCCGATACGGGCGGTGCGATTATAGGGAAAAAGATTGATTTGTGTATGGAAAGTTATGAAGAATGCTACCAGTTCGGAAGACGTGATGTTCAAGTATTTGTGAGTTATTAAACGAAAGATGACCTTGCGGGGTCATTTTTTTTTGACCGAAAAGCTATGATATAATGATGAAACAGGAGGGTGTATGCTTACGATTCTTAGTGCCTTGATAACAGTTATTTTAGACCAACTGGTGAAGTATTTCGTGTATACCTATATGGAATTGGGAGAAACAATTCCTGTGATCAGAAGTATATTTCATTTCACCTATATATCAAATCCGGGAGCTGCTTTTGGTGTCTTGCCTCACCGGAACTTTTTTCTTCTCGGTATTGTAGGAGTGCTGTTTATTGCTTTCTTTTGGCTGAGAAAAAGGATTCCTGCCAAGCCTCTGTATTTTCCGCTGGCGGTGGGGTGTGTACTTGGCGGGGCATTAGGAAATGCTATAGACAGGGTTCGGTTTGGCGGAGTGGTAGATTTTATTGATTTCAGAGTCTGGCCGGTTTTTAATGTGGCGGATATGGCTATTTGTTTAGGCGTGACACTGATTATGTTTTATTTTTGGAGATATGACAGATGAATATTCATTCATATACAGTGGAAGTGGAAGAACAGGGACAGCGGCTGGATCTGTTTTTAGCAAGAAAGACCGGTTTGACCCGGGCGGAGGTTCAGAAATGGATTAAAGAGGGAAATGCTGTGCTTTCGTCGGGCAAGGTTGTCAGACAAAATTATCATGTGGAAGCAGGGGAGCAGATCAAGTTTCGTTGGGAAGGAAAAACGGATATCGAGTTGATAGCGGAAAATATTCCGTTACATATTCTTTATGAAGATGAAGACATACTGGTTATTAATAAAGCGCGAGGGTTGGTTGTTCATCCGGGGGCAGGAAATACGAGCGGCACTCTGGTAAATGCACTTTTATATCATTGCGGGGATCGTATATTATCCGTAGGAGATAAGAAAAGACCGGGAATTGTTCATCGCTTAGATAAAGATACGTCCGGAGTCATGGTGGTTGCCAAGTCGGATAGGGCATACGGTCCTTTGCAAAAGCAAATTGCAGCTCATGAAGCACAGCGTTGTTATATAGCACTGGTTCATGGGCAAATGGAAGGGACTACGGGGATTATTCGATTTCCTATTGGCAGAAGTACGAAAGACCGGATGAAATGGGATGTACAACCGGATTCCGGAAAAGAAGCGGTCACTCATTTCCGGGTATTGAAATATTTAACTAATTATTCATGGATTGAATGTAAGTTGGAAACAGGAAGAACTCACCAGATCCGGGTACATATGGCACACATCCGCCATGCGGTGGTTAATGATCCTTTGTACGGATGGAAGAAAGACCATTTTCCCATTGAAGGACAGGCTCTGCACTCTCATACTTTGGATTTAAAGCACCCGGTAACAGGAGAACCCATGCATTTTGAAGCGCCTGTTCCGGAGGATATGCTGCAATGTCTGGCTTTAGCCGAAAAAGGAAGTCTTGCGTGACCGGAATGCAGTCTGAAAGAAGAGAATGCAAATAAAACGCAAAGGATATAGTGATGCCCGGCTTTGCTTTTGACAAGAAGAAAAGATTGTTTTAAAATGAGGGTGCTTCGGGGATGTACCGGTTTCGACAGGAGATTCCATATCATAAATAGCGAGTCGGGATTCCATCAACCCCGCTAAACGGTGGAAAACCTTAAACGCAAAACAAGATTTTGCTTTAGCAGCTTGATCTGCTAATGTCCCTTGTTGTTTTCCTATGACGGCAAGCTGACATCAACGAATAGGATACCGAAAATGGAAGTTCAGGACATTGGAGGGAAAGCCATTCTGAAATCGGTAAAGGAAGTTTGTTATTGTACGAAACTTTACTTAAATTAAAACAATAACTGCACTCGGAGAAGTTTATGGGGTGGGCTTTTTGGACAGGGGTTCGACTCCCCTCATCTCCACCAGAAATAAAGACTGTAATAATGGATTACAGTCTTTTTGTTTTTAATAAATTGACATTTATCGATTTGTTAAATATAATTGAAATATACGAATTACAGTAACAGGAGGAAATGATCATGATAGAATCAATAACCGGAGTGGAAAACTTTGATAAAGCGATTGCAAAAGGAAATGTTATTGTCGGATTTAGCGCTCCCTGGTGCGGATATTGCCGGCGGCTGCATCCGATTGTGGAAAAGATTTCCGGAGAAATCCAGATTCCCATATATGGTGTAAATTGCGATGAAGATAAAGAAATAGCCGCCCGCTATGAAGTGGATACGATTCCCAACTTAATTTTTTTCCGTGACGGTAAGCCGGTAGACAGTATTATCGGATTTGGAAATGTGGGATATTCCGAACTCATGGAATTTATAAAGAAAAATGATGTTAAATAGTATTAAACCCATTTAAAAGCCTTCCTTGATGGAGGCTTTTATAGTGCTTTTCAAAGCTATATAATAAAAAAAGCTATATAATAAAAAATAAGAGTAACAGAATGAGCGACATATTGTTATGGAGAGACAGATGATACCGGATATTTTCAAAATGCTGGAGACTATAAAAAAGCGTAGACCTCTTGTTTATCAAATTACGAATTTCGTATCGGCCAATGACTGTGCCAATGCTGTTTTGGCGCTGGGGGGGACTACGGTTATGAGTCAGGCGCCGGAAGAATTGGAGGAAATACTGATTCATGCAGATTCTTTAGTGCTTAATTTGGGAACTCCTTCAAAGGATAAAGTCGATGTAATAATAAAAGCGGGGGAAATCGCCAACAGGCTTGAAATTCCTGTGGTACTGGATCCCGTGGGGTGCGGATCCACCATGTTCCGCCGGCAGGCAATGGAAAAAATGTTACAAAAAGTTCGTGTGTCTGTAGTACGAGGGAATTTTTCGGAAATATCATTTTTATTTAACGGAGAATCCCATTTTACCGGCGTGGATTCCGGTGTGATAGAGATTCAGGATATCTGTATGAAGATCGAAGCAACGGCCGAACGGTTCCGGTGTATTATCGCAGCAACGGGAGAAACGGACATAATTACAGATGGAAACCGGACTTATATTTGTAAGAACGGATGTCCTGAGATGGCTGCTTTAACAGGTACCGGCTGTATATGCAGTGCACTTATAGGAGTTTTTGCGGGCATAAAAACGGAGCCTTTTCTGGAACTGACGGCAGGAGCGGTAACATTCATGGGCATCAGCGGAGAGTGTGCATGGGAAGAAAATAAGAACGCAGGATATGGACATTTTCATATGGGACTGTTTGATCAATTCGGCAAAATGAAAAAAGAAACGCTTTCAGAAAGGAGTCAGCTGCATGAAGTCGTTTGATACAACTTTATATCTGGTGACGGATAGAGGTGATATGGAAGATCACGAATTTGAAAGCAGAATACGGGCGGCGATAGAGGGGGGCTGTACGATGGTGCAGCTTCGTGAAAAGGATATAAACAGCTATCTGATGTATGAAAGAGCGTTGGCAGTAAAAAGAATAACAGATGCCTATCGAATCCCCCTGATTATCAATGACAGGCTGGATATCATGCAGGCTGTCGATGCATCGGGAGTACATTTGGGACAACAAGATATACCGGTTAAAATTGCCAGAAAATTGATAGGAAAAGATAAAATCATCGGAGCGTCTGTACATAGCAAAGAAGAAGCTGAAAATGCGGAATCGGCCGGGGCGGATTATTTGGGCGTCGGAGCTATATTTCCTACCATCACAAAAAAAAATACGATTGCTACGCCAATCATTGTGTTAAGAGAAATAAAAAAGAATGTTTCGGTTCCCGTAGTGGCTATTGGCGGGATTAATAAAGGAAATATAAGAAAGCTGAAAGATAGTCATATTGATGGAATCGCAGTCATTTCAGCAATTATGAAATCAAAAAATCCCAAGTATTCTGCAGAAGAATTGAAAAAAGAAACTTGTCTATTGTAAATCAAGTGCTATATGAACAGGAAATGAAGAGCGTTAATATACAGGCAAAAAAGAAAAGTAAAAAAAGAGGGAAAGAAAAACTTGACAAAAGAAAAGTGCCGTGATAAAGTAATTAAGTCGCTTAGAGCGATGGTTCTTTGAAAACTGAACAGTACAGCGAACAAATGCCGATGTGCGAGTTTCATGAAAAAAGGAAACCGCAATACATTTGAGTAAGTAAGGCAAGAAAAAATCGAGCCGAAACAAACATCTATCATGGAGAGTTTGATCCTGGCTCAGGACGAACGCTGGCGGCGTGCTTAACACATGCAAG